>Ga0102590_1000368_pt1 | contig 107131 bp, 93 predicted proteins | sample AraplaMF_Col_mMF_FD_76859 | JGI IMG/M metagenome (GOLD analysis project Ga0102590, IMG submission 76859) | Arabidopsis root microbial communities from the University of North Carolina, USA - plate scrape MF_Col_mMF | ecosystem: Host-associated > Plants > Roots > Endosphere | place: USA... | reverse complement strand
AAGAGATTTTTCTGCTAACCGGTATGCTTGTCGACGGCGACAGCCGTTACGGCGCGGGGACGTGGATCAGAAATCCCGTTGGTTTTCGCGGCAGTCTCGGCGCACCGGAAGGAGCTGTGTTTTGGGCAAAGCGGGGACATCTGCGCCGGGTGCCATGAAGCGGAAAGCCAAGCCTGGGCCCGCCGCGACGTCCGACACGGCGGACAAGATCCTCGATCTTGCCGAGACTCTGATTCAGACCCGCGGCTACAACGCGTTCAGCTATCAGGACATCTCGGATGCGCTCGGCATCCGCAAGGCCAGCATCCACTATCACTTCGAATCGAAAACCGATCTGGCGGTGGCGGTCATCGAGCGCTACGCCGGGAATTTCGCCGCGGCCCTTGAGACCATCGAGCGCGACGAAACGGCATTGTCGCTGGCGCTGCTCGATCACTACGTGTCGCCGTATCTGGCGTTCGCCAAGACGCCCGATCGGGTGTGCTTGTGCGGCGCCTTGGCCGGGGAAATTCTGGCGCTGCCGCCAGAGCTGCGCGAGCGCGTCGCGCTGTTCTTCAAATCGCATCAGGCCTGGCTCACGCGCATTCTGAAACGGGGGGCCGCGCGTGGCGAGTTCAAGCTCGCCGAGCCCGCAGACAAGATGTCACGGCTGATCTTCGGGGCCCTCCAGGGCGCGCTTCTGGTGAAGCGCACCACCGGAGACGCGTCGCAGATGAAGGACGTCGTTGCGGCGATCAAATCGCAACTCGAAGCTTAGCCCGTGGCAGCGGCTTACTTCGGCTGCATCTTGATGAAGGCCTGCCGCTTGCACTCGGCGACGAGCTTGTTGTCCTGATTGTAGGCGCGGTGGTGAAACTCGACGATGCCGGCGCCCGGCCGCGACTTCGATTCGCGCTTGCCGATCACCTCGGTCGAGCAGTGCACGGTGTCGCCCTCGAACAGCGGGTGGGGGAATTTGACGTCGGTCATGCCGAGATTGGCGATGGTGGTGCCGTTGGTCATGTCGGAGACCTGGATGCCGACCATCAGGCCGAGCGTGAACAGCGAGTTCATCAGCGGCTGGCCCCAGTCAGTCTCGGTCTCGCAGAAGTGCCGGTCGATGTGCAGCGGCTGCGGATTGAGCGTCATGTTGGAGAACAGCATGTTGTCCATCTGCGTCACCGTGCGCCGGTAGCGGTGCTCGGTCAGCGAGCCGACCTCGAAACCCTCGAAATAGAGCCCGCCGCGCTGATGCCGATACGCGGTCACGGTGTTGCTGTCGGCCATTGTTGTTCTCCGTTTGGTCTATCGAGTTAAGGTTTCGTTTACCATAATCGTTAACTGTCCGCTCAGGCCCGATCGTTGGTTGTCCGCGGCCGGCACCGGCAGAAGGCCGTCGAAGACCGCGATGAACATCGAGCCCACCGGCACCCAAACGGCAGCGACCGGCGCCATTCGCCAGGCCGCGCGGATGACCGGCGCAGATTTCAAATATCTGCTGGCGACCGCCCAGGTCGAGTCGAACCTCAACCCCAACGCCCAGGCGCCGTCCTCGTCGGCGAAGGGGCTGTTTCAATTCATCGAGCAGACCTGGCTGTCGACACTGAAGGAGCAGGGCACTTCGCTCGGTTACGCGCCCTATGCCAACGCGATCTCGCGGCAGGCCTCCGGGCAATATTCGGTGTCCGATCCGCGGATGTACGACCGCATCATGGACCTGCGCGCCGACCCGACCGCGAATGCGCTGATGGCCGGCGCCTATACGCGTGCCAACGCCGGAAAGCTTTCCGAGCGGTTCGGCCGCAATCCGAGCGAAGGCGAGCTCTACATCGCGCATTTTCTTGGGCCCAACGGCGCGATGCGGCTGATCGATCTCGCCGAATCGCGGCCCTACACGCCGGCGGCCGCGCTGTTTCCAGGGCCTGCGCGGGCCAATCCCTCGATTTTCTTCGACGGGCGCGGCAATGCGCGCGGCGCGAAGGATGTCTACAAGACGCTGCTCGGCCGTTACGGCGTGGCGCGCGGCGCGCCCGCCACCAATACCGCGACTCAGCCTGCGACCGCGCAGGCGCGCCCCAACATGCGGCCGGTGGTGTTGCCGGACGATCCGGCGCAGGCTGCTGCCAATCAGCAGCAGCCTGCGCCGCCGGCCAAGGCCGCCGACAACGGCCCGATGTTCTACGGCCTGTTTCGTTCGGGCGGCGAGGGCGAGCAGGTCGCGCCGGTGGTCAACGCATTGTGGGGCACGCCTCCGGCCGCTCCCACGCCGCAAGTGCAGGCGCCCGAAACGCCGGCCACTGCTTACGCGCCCGTTGCGCCGGTGCCGTCTGTGCCGACGCCGTCTGTGCCGGCACGGCGCCCGCAGCCGCTCGATCTGTTCCAGGATCAGCCGACCGACGCCCGCGCGCTCTTCCGCGGCCGCGTCTGAGCGCGTTAAGACCTGAGCAACAGGTCTGAAGATTTATGCTGAACGCTTTGTTAAGCCCCTGACGGTATGGTGCATGCGTACCGGCGAGTCGGCCGGAGGGTCGTATCCGTGGTGTCGTGATGATTGTCCGTCAGTTTTTGCACTGGCTGCGCACCGCCCCATCGGGCACCCGCGCTGAAGCCACCGGCGCTCTGGCCCGCGCCTATCTCTATTCGGATCTCTCCGACAGCGACCGCATCGCCGCCGAAGGCGCGATGACGATGCTGCTCGACGATCCGTCGCCGCTGGTGCGTCGCGCGCTCGCCGACGTGTTCGCTGCGACCGAATACGCGCCGCCCAACATCGTTCATGCGCTGGCCTGCGACCAGCCCGACGTCGCCGCGCCGATTCTCTATCGCTCGCCGCTCTTGCTCGACGCCGATCTGGTCGAGGCGGTCGCGAGCGGCGAAGCCGAACGGCAAGGCCCGGTCGCGATGCGTGCGCTGCTGCCATGCTCGGTGGCGGCCGCGATCGCCGAGGTCGGCTGCGCCGAGGCTTGCCTCCTTCTTCTCGAAAACCCGCACGCCGAGATCGTGCCGTTCTCGCTCGACCGCATCGTCGAGCGTCACGGCCATCTCGCGGCGATCCGCGACGTGCTGCTGCAGCGTCCCGACCTGCCGGCGCCGACGCGCCAGGCGCTGGTGGTGAAGCTGTCGCAGATGCTCGCCGAGTTCGTCACCGCCCGCGAGTGGCTCGCGCCGGACCGCGCCGAGCGCGTCACCCGCGAGGCCTGCGAGCGCGCCACCGTGGCGCTCGCCGCCGCCTCGCCGGAATCCGAGGTGCGGCCGCTGATCCGCCATCTCTGCGCAAGCAGCCAGCTCAATGCCGGGCTGATCCTGCGTTCGCTGCTGTCCGGCAATGTCGGCTTCTTCGAGGAGGCGTTGGCCGAGCTCGCGCAAGTGCCGCTCGCCCGCGTCGCCGGCATCGTCCACGACCGCAAGGGCGCGAGCTTCCGCGCGCTCTACGACAAGGCCGGCCTGCCGCCGTCGACGTTCCTGGCGTTTCGCGAGGCGCTCGAGGCGATGCGCGAGGACGGCTTCATCATCGAGCCGGGCGGCGCGAGCCGCCTCAAGCGCCGCATCATCGAGCGCGCGCTGACCCGCTGCGAGAGCGACACGGCCGACGAGATCGAGCCGCTGCTGACGCTGCTGCGCCGCTTCGCCGCCGAGGCGGCCCGCGACGAGGCGCGGCTGTTCTGCGATGAGCTGGTGAACACCGGCCGGATCAGTGTCGCTCCGGACGAGTGGCACTCGGTCGCGGCTTAGCCCATCGGGTTGCGGATGAGCTGCTGCACGTCGGGCCGGTGCGCATTCTCGGCGAGCAGGAACTCGTCGGTCACCGCGCGCAGCGTCTCGACCAGCGTGCCCGCGATCTGCGAAATGTCGTCGCGGCCGTGCTCGCGCACGATGGCGCGGATCGCATCGACATGCTGGTCGATGATCGTGATCGGAATCTTCGTCAGCTCAGGCGTATGCTCGATCAGCCGGCACAGGCTGTCGGCGGCGCGCACCACCTCCGGAAAACCAAACGTCGGGCCGTCGCCCTTGATGTCGTGGGCGGCGAGATAGAGCTCCTGGCCGGTCTCCTTTGACAGCGCGGTGTCCTTGATCTTCTGCCGCGCCGCATCGAGCTTCGCGCATTCGTCGTTCATCCAGAGCTGGAAATCGCCGGACAGCCGCATCAATGCCATCTCGGCGGCTTCGACCTGGTCGGCCTCGCCGGGCAGCGCCGCGCGCACGGTGCGGCGCAGCTTGCGCGTATCCGGCGTGATCACCTGGTGATCCTTGAAGTTTGCAACCTTCGGCGCGTCGGCCGTTTCGCTTGCCATGAAGTTCAGTGCTCCTTCGCGCTGGGCGCGGCCGCAGGCGCTGCGGGTTTCGCGGTGCTGAGCAGGGCAGTCTGCTCGATGATCTGCGCCGCGCCGCCGCTGCGGCGCTCGACTCCGGCATAATTGGGATTGGTGTTGCGGCGCCGGTCCGGCCCGAAATAGGTCCCGGTCTTGATGAAGGGCCGCGGATGCGCCACCACGCTGACGATCCGGTGATACAGCGCCTTGGCCGAGATCGGCTTCGCCAGAAACTCGGTAATGCCGGCATCGCGCGCCGACATCACCCGGTTTCTCTCGGAGTGGCCGGTGATCATGATGATCGGCACGAACGGATTGGAGGTGCCCTCGGTCTCGCGGATCATGCGCGTGAGCTCGAGGCCGTCGAACACCGGCATGGCCCAGTCGACCAGCACGACGTCGGGAATGTTGTGGGTGAAGGCGTCGAGCCCGGTCGCGCCGTCGTCGGCCTCGAACACCTCGCGGGTGCCGAGCCCGTGCAGCAGCGTCCGGATGATCCGCCGCATGTGCGGGTTGTCGTCGATGACCAGAAACCGCAGGCGATTGAAATCGATACGAACCATGGGGCCTCGGCAGTCCTGCGATACGTTCTGTATTCGGCAGTGAGAGTAGAAAATGCCCGTTAATGACGGGTTTAGGATACCGCTCGGCCCACGGTCGCCGCCGAAAATTGATGGGCAGCCGCCCGGCGGCCAATGGGAAATCATGGGCCGGAACATGAACTTCGCGGGCGTTCTTCGCCGCGTTTGCAAGGCGGCTGCGACCTGCTAATCGTCGCGCTGGCCGCGGCACGTCAGCCAATGGCCGCGTCATACGGGAACCACCATGCACCGCAGCACCGATCGCATTCTCACCACCCATGTCGGCAGCCTCATTCGCCCGGAATCGGTCCGCGCGCATCTGCGCGCCAAGCAGAAGGGGGAGGGCTATGACGCGGAGGCCCATGCCAGGACATTGGCTGAGGAGGTCGCCGCAGTGGTGCGCCATCAGGCCGAGGCGGGCGTCGACGTGGTCAGCGACGGCGAGTTCGGCAAGGGCATCTCCTGGTCGCAATACGTCATCGAGCGCATGGGCGGCTTCGAGCGGCGGCCGTTCACGCCCACGGGCAATCCGTTCACTCGCGGCGCCGACCGCACCCGCTTCGCCGACTTCTACAAGGAGCTCGACGCCCGCGATCACGTCCAGGTCACGACCGACTCGGTGGTGGTCGGACCGATCAAGTACACCGGCCAGGCGGCGCTCCAGCAGGACATCGACAACTTCAAGGCCGCGCTGAAGAAGAGCAAGGCGGTCGAGGGCTTCATGCCGGTCGCGGCGCCAGCGTCGGTGATCCCGGACCGCAAGAACGAGTACTACCAGAACGACGACGACCTGATGGAAGCCATCGGGGCGGCGATGCACGACGAGTACAAGCAGATCGTCGACAACGGTTTCCTGGTGCAGCTCGACGACGCCCGCGCCGCCGTCACCTACGATCGCATGGTGCCGCCCGGCACGATGAAGGATTATCGCAAGTGGGTGGCGAAGCAGATGGCGGTGACCAACTGCGCCATCGCGGGCATCCCGTCGGAGAAGATCCGCTATCACGTCTGCTGGGGCAGCTGGCCCGGCCCGCACACCACCGACGTGCCGATGCGCGAGATCATCGATCTCATCCTCAGCGTGCGCGCCGGCGCCTTCGTGCTGGAGATGGCCAATCCGCGCCACGAGCACGAGTGGCAGGTGTGGAAGGACGTCAAGCTGCCGAAGGGCGCAGTGCTCATTCCGGGCGTCATCAGCCATGTCAGCAACGTGGTCGAGCATCCGGAGCTGATCTGCGAGCGCATCGTGCGGCTGGCAAAGCTCGTCGGCCGCGAGAACGTGATCGCAGGCTCCGATTGCGGTTTCGCCCAGCAGCCGACCCATCAGCGGGTGCATCCGACCATCCAGTGGGCGAAGCTCGAAGCGCTGGCGCAAGGCGCGCGGCTTGCGACCAAGGAGCTGTGGGGCAGGGGAAAGAAGCCTGCCACGAAGAAGGCGCCGGCGAAGAAGGCCGTGGCGAAGAAGCGCGTCGTGAAGACGGCGAAGCGGAAAAGGGCGGCGTAGTTTTTTCACGACGCCACCACAAACTCTGCTGTCATTCCGGGGCGGCGCGTAGCGCCGAGCCCGGAATCCAGATGCACGCACTGAATTCGCCTCTGGATTCCGGGTTCGCGCCTTTCGGCGCGCCCCGGAATGACGGCGGTGGTTTTGGCCTGCACCGCGTATCTCTGATTCAATTTTCAAACAGCCCTACAGACGTGTTTCATCGGCCCCGGAAGTAGCAAGGCGCGGGGCGCCGCTTTCATTTTCCTTCCTCCCTCCAAAGAGGGAGCGGAGCGCCGTTCAGCGCTTCGTAGCGATGGCACCTTTGGAGGTGCCGCGTGCCGTGTGACGGGCACGCGCGCCTCCCGGCGCTCCACAGTGGCGTCTCTCGGCTCGGGACCGCTCTTCCGGGCGCGGGCGGACGAGCACAACCTCGCCCCTATCCAGGCAGCATTGGCGCCGCCCTTCAGCCCGTCCACGTCCAGCCCTTAAAGGGCAGCCCCGTCTTGCGACGGCGCGGGCGGTGGTCCGAGACGACCCTGATCCCTGCCTGCGTTACGACAGGAACCCGGGCGCCACACCCTGCTCCGCCAAATAGACGCTCTAGATGACGCCCTCAGGTGAGCAAGGCATTCCCGGAATACAGGGTCGGGAAGAGAAGAAAAGATTATTGCCGTTTTGAGTGTGAATTCAGTGGGGACAAAGGGAACCCTGCTTCGGTCGGAAATCAGGCTGCCAGCGATTTCAAAGCAGGAAATCGCCGGCGTTCAACGCGAATGTGCCCTTCAGCTGAATCTGGAAATCGGCGACAGCATCGCCATTGGTATCGCCCTCGACGATGGTGCTGAGCCCCGCCGCGACGTAGCGCAATTCGCCCGCCGAGCCATGGAAGTGGCTTGTGCCGATAAAGTCGGGCGTGCCAAGCGCGCTCAGATCGATGTGGTCGCTGCCTTGCGTGAAGTCCGAAATGAAGTCGCGGGATGCGGGGATCGTTCCAGTGTCGGATATGCTCAGGAAGGCGAACACGTCGTTGCCGGCGCCGCCGACCAGTATATCGCGGCCCAATCCGCCGATGAGCCGGTCATCGCCACCGCCGCCATTGATGGAATCACTGCCCGCCTGTCCATCCAAAATGTTGTCGCCGCCGTTGCCGATCAAGGTGTTGGCGGCGCCATTGCCGGTGCCGTTGATGCCGGCCGTGCCGATCAGCGTCAGGTTCTCCAGCCCATCGGCGAGGGTGTAGCTGATGAAGGCTCTGACAAAATCGTCCCCCGCAGCGTCGACGATCTGATCCCCGGTGCTGTCCACGTAATAGGTGTCGTTGCCGATGCCGCCATCCATGTGGTCGGTGCCTGCGCCGCCGTTGAGGATGTCGACGCCGGCGCCGCCGTCCAGCGTGTCGTTGCCGCCGCCGCCGACGAACACGTCATTGCCGCCGCCACCGGTCAGCACGTTGGCGGCGCCATTGCCGGTGAAATTGTCGGCGAAGCCCGACCCGGTGAGATTCTCGATTGCAGTGAGCGTGTCGAGGCCGGCGCCGCCGGTGGCCTGGGCGCCTGCGATGGCCAAGCTGACGGTGACGGCGCTGACCGCATCGGAATAGTCGGCCGTGTCGTTGCCGGTGCCGCCGTCGAGCGTATCGTCGCCGGTCCCGCCATGCAGGAGATCATTGCCGGCGCCGCCATGGAGCGTGTCGTTGCCGGCGTCGCCGTGCAGCACATCGTCGCCGTCGTCGCCGTTCAGCGTGTCGTTGCCGCCGCCGCCATGCAGGACGTTGCCGCCGGCATTGCCGGTGAGTGTGTCCGCAAAGCCCGATCCGGTCAGGTTCTCGACCGCGATCAGAGTGTCGTTGCCGGCGACACCGGTGTTCTGCGCGCCTGCGATCCGCAGGTCGACGCTGACGCCGGCCGCCGCGCCAGAATAGTCGGCAGTGTCGATGCCGTCGCCGCCGTTGAGGATGTCATCGCCGCCATTGCCGGCGAGCGTGTCGTCGCCGGCGAAGCCCGACAGCAGATTGAAGCCGTCGTCGCCGGTCAGCGTGTCGGCGAAGTTTGAGCCCAGAAGATTTTCGATGCTGGTCAGCGTGTCGGTGCCGGCGCCCAGCGTGTTCTGGGGGCCGGTGATCAGCAGGCTCACCCGGACCCCGGCCGTCGCGTCGGTGTAGTCCGCGATGTCGCTGCCGTCGCCGCCGTTGAGCCGGTCATTGCCGGCCCCGCCATCGAGCCGGTCGCCGCCGCCGCCGCCGTTGAGGATATCGTTGCCGTCGAGCCCTCTGAGATTGTTGCCGTCGCTGTTGCCGGTCAGCCGGTCGCCGAAGGCCGAGCCGATGAGGTTCTCGATCGAGAACAGCGTGTCGGTGCCGGCGCCGCCGGTGGCCTGGGGACTACTGATCGCAAGGCTCACCGTCACGGCCGCGGCCGCGCCGACATAGGACGCGATATCCGATCCGGCGCCGCCATAGAGGAAATCATCGCCGGCGCCGCCGTTCAGGACGTCGTTGTCGTTGCCGCCATTGAGTTCGTCGTTGCCCGCCCCGCCATTGAGGTTGTCGAAGCCGGCGAGGCCGTCGATGGTGTCGTTGCCGTCGCCGCCGTCCAGCCGGTCGTTGCCGGTGCCGCCGTCGAGCGCATCGTCGCCGGCCCCTCCGATCAGGTGATCGTCGCCGCCGAGCCCGGCCAGCGTGTCGTCGAAGTCGCTCCCGTAGATCGTCTGGGATATCTCGGATCCAATGCGGGCCACGGCCTCATCGGGCGCGCTGCCGTAGACCACGTAGGCCCCGCCGCCACGCAGGCTGCCGACGATGAGATCATCGAACCCGTCGCCATTGAGGTCACCCGCCGCAGCGACGGCATTGCCGCTGTAGGTTAAGGGAGCGGCGCCTGCGATTTGAAATCCGTTGTTGCCGTCGAGCGTCGCGACATTGATTTCGAACGCAAAGTCGTTGGCTTTGCCGAACACCACATAGCTTGCGCCGGCGAAGGAATTATTCGCGCCGGCATTGGGTGCGCCGACGATGATGTCATCGAAGCCATCGCCGTTGACGTCTCCCGCCGCGGCGACGGAATACCCGGCTCCGCCTGATGCGGTGCTGCCGATCGTGAAGCCGTTGTGACCGTCGAGGGTCGATAGGTCGAGATTGGCGCCGAAGCCGCCAATCTTGCCGAACACCACATAGCTTGCGCCGTCGCCTCCTTGCCCACGCGGTGCGCTGAAAATGAGATCGGCAATGCCGTCGCCATTGATGTCTCCGGCCGAGGACACGCTGAACCCGGCCCTGTCGAGGAGTTCGGTGCCGGTGATCCTGAACCCGTTGCTGCCATCGAGGCCAGACAGGGGGATGTCGGCGGCAAAACCCGCTGCCGTGCCGAACACGACGTAGGCCGTGCCAGGGCCCGCGGTGAAGGGGGCCCCGATAACAACATCCGCGAAGCCGTCGCCATTGACGTCACCGGCGGACGCGACCGAAAAGCCCGCCATGTCATAATTGCTTGCTCCACTGATCTTGAATCCGTTAGCGCCATCGAGCGACGACAGCGCGAGGTCGGCCGCAAACGCCGTTGTCTTGCCGAACACCACATAGGCTGCGCTTGGACCATTGGTCCAGTGGGGCGCGCCGACAATGATGTCGGCCAAGCCATCGCCGTTGACGTCGCCGGCCGAGGACACGCTCCCGCCGACTTGATCGTTGCTCACCCCGCTGCTGATCCTGAACCCATTGCTGCCGTCGAGATCGGACACGTCGAACTCGGAGGCAAAGCCCGAGGCCTTGCCGAAGACGACGTAGCTTGCTCCGGCTCTCTCGCCATTCGGATCGCTGCCATAGGCACCGACAATCACGTCGCCGAAGCCGTCGCCATTGATATCGCCCGCCGAGTGGACGGAATGGCCGATGTAACCATGCACGAGGCCGCCCCTGATGATGAAGCCATTGCTGCCGTCGAGGGTCGCCACATCGATACCGGCGCCAAATCCCGCCGCCTGTCCGAACACGACATAGCTCGCCCCGGAGAGTGGGCCGTCGACATCCGCCAGCGGCGCGCCGATGATCAGATCGAGCAAGCCGTCGCCGTTCACGTCGCCGGCGCTTGCGACCGAGAAGCCGGTCTGATCTTCGGCCGGACCGGTGATCTTGAAGCCGTTGCTGCCGTTCAGGCTGGAGAGTTGGATGACGGCCGGATATTGCGACATGCCTTGCCCCAATGAGGTTCGTTACAACCAGCGCGGATATCAGAATTCTGTGTCAGCAGGCTCTCACCTGCGCGGTAGCCCGGTAATGTGTGGTGAAATCAGGAACGGACGGGGCGACCGGGTTGTAAAGCCGCCCGGGATTTTCTAACGGGTCATGGCAAAGACAAACCGGTGGTGAAATGCAGAACAAGGTCGCAATCGTAGGCGGGGGGATCGGCGGGCTCACGGCGGCGCTGGCGCTGATCCGGCAGGGCGTCGACGTCGAGGTGCACGAGCAGGCGCCGGAACTGAAGGAGCTCGGCGCCGGCGTGCAGATCAGCTCGAACGGCATCCGCGTGCTCCACGCGCTGGGGCTCGGCGAGGCGGTCGAGAAGGTCGGCGTGATCGTCGCCGGCAAGGAGATCCGGCTCTGGAGCACCGGCCAGACCTGGAAGCTGTTCGATCTCGGCGCGCAATCGGTCGAGCGCTACGGCTTTCCCTATGTGATGTTCCATCGCGGCGACCTGCACACGATGCTGCTGAACGCGATTCGCAGCGAACGGCCGGACGCCATCAAGCTCAACCGCAAATGCACCGGCGTCACCGAAGACGGCGACGGCGTGCTGATGCGCTTCGAGAACGGCGAGACCGCGCGGGCCGCGGTGGTGATCGGCGCCGACGGCGTGCAGTCGCGGGTGCGCTTTGCGACGTTCGGCGCCGACAAGCCGGAGTTCACCGGCATCGTCGCCTGGCGCGTGCTGGTGCCGCGCGAGCGCGTGCCGGACGGCATCCGTCTCAAGGTCGGCACCAACTGGGTCGGGCCGGGCGGTCATGTGGTGCACTATCCGGTGCGCGGCGGCACGCTGCTCAATCTCGTGGGGCTTCTCGAGCGCGACGACTGGCGCGTCGAGTCCTGGACGGTGCAGGGCAGCGCGGAGGAGTTCATCAACGACTTCAAAGGCTGGCACCCGGACATCCACGAGACCATCCGGGCCGGCGACACGCCGTACAAGTGGGCGCTGTTCGCGCGGCCGCCGATGCCGAGCTGGACCAAAGGCCGCGTCACGCTCTTGGGCGATGCCAGCCACTCGATGCTGCCGATGATGGCGCAGGGCGCGGTGATGGCTCTTGAAGACGGCTACGTGCTGGCGCGCTGCATCAAGGCCTATGGCGTGAACCCGGAGGCGTTGCAGCATTACGAGGCGGCGCGGCGCGAGCGCGCCAACCGCTGCGTCGCGGCCGCGATCGACAACACCAAGCGCTTCCACAATCCGGAAATGGCACACGCCGCGGGCGCCGAGGCCTACGTCACCCGCGAATGGGCGGAAGACAAGGTGAAGGCCCGCTACGAGTGGCTGTTCACCTATGACGCGACGTCCGTGCCGGTTTGAGCGCTTGGTTTGATTGGGCCGGTTTGATTGGGCCTGGGCCTTCGCGTAAGGTCCGCGCCACATGACCGCCCAATCGTTCTTCAAAGCCCCCAAGGGGTTAACGATCGCCGAGATCGCCGAGCTGACCGGCGCCAAGCCGCGCGACGGCACCAGGCTCGATCACGTGGTGCGCGACATCGCGACGCTGAGCCAGGCGCGTCCCGACGATCTCACGTTCTTCGAAACCGTCAAATATGTCGATCAGCTCGCGGAGACCCAGGCCGGCGCGTGCCTGACCATCGAGCGCTTCGCCGAACGGATTCCCGCGGACGTCGCCGTGCTGCTGACCCGCGAGCCATACCGTGACTTCGTCGCGGTGGCGCGCAAGCTTTATCCGGATTCGCTTCGCCCGCATTCGATGTTCGACGCGCAGACACACGCGCCCGGAGCCCATGTCCATCCCACCGCCGAGATCGAGGACGGCGTCACAATCGATCCCGGCGCGGTGATCGGTCCGCGCGCCTGCGTCGGCTCGGGGACGATCATCGGGCCGAACGCGGTGATCGGGCCGGATGTGCAGATCGGCCGCGACTGCTCGGTCGGGCCCGGCACCGCGATCATGCATGCGCTGATCGGCGACAACGTCATTTTCCACGGCGGCTGCCAGATCGGCCAGGACGGTTTCCGCTACCGCATGACCGGCCAGGGTCACGTCAAGGTGCCGCAGCTCGGCCGCGTCATCATCCAGGACAATGTCGAGATCGGCGCCAACACGGCCATCGACCGCGGCGGCTTGGGCGACACCGTGATCGGCGAGGGCACCAAGATCGACAATCTGGTCCATATCGGCCACAACTGCATCATCGGCCGCCACTGCGTGATCGCGGGGCAATGCGGCTTCGCGGGCAGCGTGGTGCTCGGCGACGGGGTCGTCCTCGGCGGCCAGGTCGGCGTCGCCGACCACCTGAGCATCGGGGATAGCACGATGATCGGCGGCAAAAGCGGCGTTGTCTGCAATATCCCGCCGGGGGAGCGCTGGCTGGGCTTCCCGGCCATGCCGGGCCGCGAGTTTCTGCGGGTCACGGCGGCGTTGCGCAAGCGCATCTGAGGCCGTATCACAACATCAGGTTTAAGCTGGACGATGGTACGTGATGGATGACGTCACCCGTGATGTGATCGCGATAGTCGCGAAGAAGGTGCAGCCCAAGGGGCGCGAGGTGAAACCGGACGACCGGCTCGACGAGCTCGGCCTGGATTCCTTTGCGGCGGTCGAGATGATCTTCGATCTGGAGGAGAAGTTCGACATCCAGATCCCCTACAATTCCAACGACAGCCGGCTCGAATACGAGACCGTGGGCGAAATCGCCGACGCCATCAAGAAGCTCACCGGAAAGGCCTAGGCCGCAATGGCCCATCGAGTCGTCGTCACCGGCTGGGGCGTGCTGTCGTCGATCGGCCATGACGCGAAGACCTATTGGCAGAACCTGACGCAAGGCGTCTGCGGCATCGCACCCGCCAGGACCATCCCGACCGAGCTGCTGGCGCAGAACATCGTCGCCGAGGTCAAGGATTACGATCCGCTGAAGCATTTCGACGACCGCGGCGCGGCGCCGATGGACCGCGTCGCGCAGTTCGGCGTGATCGCGGCGCGCGAGGCGATCGCTCATTCGGGCTTGAAATTCGACGGCGGGCTGTCGGAGCAGACCGCGTGCATCATCGGCTGCGGCGTCGGCGGGCAGTCGACGCAGGACGAGAACTACAAGCGGCTCTACGCCGACAAGGCCAAGCGCCTGCATCCGCTCACCATCCCGAAGCTGATGGTGAACGCGCCGGCGAGCCAGATCTCCATGACCTGCGGCTTGCGCGGTCCGGCCTTCGTGGTGGCGAGCGCCTGCGCTTCGGCGACCCATGCGATCGGCCTTGCATTCCAGATGGTGCGCTCGGGCGGCGTGCCGGTCGCGGTCACGGGCGGCGCCGAGGCCTGCATCGCGTTCGGCACCATGAAGGGCTGGGAGGCGCTGCGGGTGCTGGCGCCCGACACCTGCCGGCCGTTCTCGCGCGACCGCAAGGGGCTGGTGATCGGCGAGGGCGCGGCCGCGATCGTGATCGAAAGCCTGGAGCACGCGCAGAAGCGCTCGGCCAATATCCTCGGCGAGATCGTGGGCTTCGGCATGAGCGCGGATGCGGGCGATCTGCTCGCCCCCGATGCCGGCGGCATGCTGCGCGCCATCAGCGGCGCGCTCTCGGACGGCGGGCTCAACGCTGCCGATGTGCAATACGTCAACGCCCATGGCACCGGTACGGCGGCCAACGACGAGACCGAGACCGAGGCGCTGAAGCGCGCCTTCGGCGTACACGCGGGCAAGCTCGTGATGTCGTCGAACAAGTCGATGATCGGCCACGCGCTGGGCGCGGCCGGCGCACTGGAGCTGGTCGCGACCCTGATGACGGTGCGCGACGGCGTGGTGCCGCCGACCATCAACTATCTCGGTCCCGATCCGGCCTGCGATATCGATTGTGTGCCGAACGAGGCGCGGCGAATGACGGTCGATGCCGCGCTGTCGAACTCGTTTGCGTTTGGTGGGCTGAACGCCGTGCTGGCCGTGAAGAAGTTCAGCTGAGCGGTTCGCGGCTTATCGCGCCGCCATCTTGCGGTCGATCTTCACCACGCGGGACGCAGGCTTCGCCTCGCCCCCGACCTTGCGCGGATCGCGCAGGCAGTCGGCATCCATATAGGGCCAATGCTGCTCGGCGCATTTGCCGGTCACGACCGGAACCGGCGCCGCGGCCATGGCCGTGACGATCGGCGTGCTGGCGTCGACCGGATCGCTGAAGGTGGGAAGGATGGTGAGAATGCCCGCAATTCCGGCTGCGAGCACGACGGCTGAGATTGGATTCATGACACGCCCCTGGTGCGCTTGCCTTGCTTGGCCCGCTTGAAACGAGCCCTTGTTCGCTTTGTCGCGCTCAAGAGGCGGTCGGTTCGTGATCGGAATCACAACTTGTACGGTTCCGATAGCAATCAAGAGTCAGCTTTTAGTTATTGAAATCATTGCAATTTTAACGATCTGCACGGGCCCCGTTGCCCGCGCTGACGGGGCACGCTAGACCCGCGCAAATGCCGCGGATCGCGCTCTATGCCGGGTCGTTCGACCCGGTCACCAACGGCCATCTCGACGTCGTGCGCCAGGCCGCGGGCCTCGCCGACAAGCTCGTGCTCGCGATCGGCGTGCATCCGGGCAAGACCCCGATGTTTGCCGCGAAAGATCGCCTGGCGATGCTCGATGAGGTCTGCGGGCCGGTCGTGCGCAAGGCGGGCTGCCAGCTCGAATGCGTGACCTTCGACGATCTCGTGGTCACGGCGGCGCAGCGCGCCGGCGCCACCTTGCTCATCCGCGGGCTCCGCGACGGCACCGACTTCGATTACGAGATGCAGATGTCGGGCATGAACGGCACCATGGCGCCCGCGGTGCAGACGGTGTTCCTGCCGGCATCGCCCGCGGTCCGGCATATCACTGCCACGTTGGTGCGGCAGATTGCCGGGATGGGCGGCGACGTGTCGGCCTTCGTGCCGGCGCCGATCCTGGCCCGCCTGAAAGAGAAATTCGCCGGCAAGCCCGGCGCGAAGTAACCCCTCATCGAGGAGCTTTGACGACCATGCGCCGTACGCTCGCCACGCTCGTTTCCGCCTTCGCGCTGTCCACTCTCGCGCTCGCCGCGCCGGCGAAGGCCCAGGGCAAGCTCGACTTCCCGGCCAACCTCAACGAGAAGGCACCGGCGACCTTCAAGGCCAAGTTCGACACCAGCAAGGGCGTGTTCGTGGTCGAGGTGAACCGCGACTGGGCGCCGAACGGCGCCGACCGCTTCTACAACCTGGTCAAGAACGGCTTCTACGACGACGTCCGCTTCTTCCGGGTGATCTCCGGCTTCATGGTGCAGTTCGGCATCAACGGCAATCCGAAGATCTCGGCGCCGTGGCGCGAGGCGCGCATCGCCGACGATCCGGTGAAGCAGAGCAACAAGCGCGGCTACATCACCTATGCGATGGCCGGTCCGAACACCCGCACCAGCCAAGTGTTCATCAACTTCGCCGACAACGCCAACCTCGACAATTCGGGCTTTTCGCCGTTCGGCCGGATCATCTCCGGCATGGAGGTGGTCGACCAGCTCAACGCCGAGTACGGCGAGGGCGCGCCGCGCGGCCGCGGCCCCGACCAGGGCCGCATCCAGGCCGAGGGCAATGCCTACCTGAACAAGGACTTCGGCCGGCTCGATTACGTGAAGAAGGCGACGATCGAGCGGTAACGGCGGAGCGGGCGATGCGTATCGGCGTTTTCCGGGCGGTTTTCCTGGGCATGCTGGGGCTTGCGGCGGCGCTCGCGTCGCCGGCTGCTGCCGTGGAGATGGAGTCGGGCGCGGGCGTAGCGCCGCATGGGCCGCTCAACACGTTGAAGGACGTCGGACAGGCGATCCTCAACTGCTGGAAATGGCCGCCCGAAAGCGAAGTGCGAGGCGGCATGGAACTGACGATCCGGCTCAGCTTTAAACGCAATGGCGAAATCTTCGGCGCAAAGCTGAGCTATCAGAAGCGAGACGTGCCGGACGCGGAGAAGGCGCTGTACTACGCGGCCCTGATCGACGCGATGAAACTCTGCTCGCCGCTGCCGCTTTCGCCGAGCCTCGGCGAGGCGATCGCGGGGCGGCCGTTCGTTTTCACCTTCAGAGACACTCGAAAAGAAAGAAAGGCTTAGAGTTCATGGCTACTCCCGAAAACACGCTGACCCTCGACACCACCCAGGGCAAGGTGGTGATCGAAATGCGTCCCGACCTCGCCCCCGGCCACGTCGCCCGCATCAAGGAGCTGGTGAAGTCCGGCTTCTATGACGGCATCGTGTTCCACCGGGTGATCGAGGGCTTCATGGCGCAGACCGGCTGCCCGCACGGCACCGGCACCGGCGGCTCGGGCCAGAAGCTGAAGGCCGAGTTCAACAAGGAGCCGCACGTGCGCGGCACGGTGTCGAGGGCGCGCGCCCAGAACCCGGATTCCGGCGACAGCCAGTTCTTCATCTGCTTCGACGACGCGACCTTCCTCGACAACCAGTACACGGTGTGGGGCAAGGTGATCGAGGGCATGGAGAACGTCGACAAGATCAAGCGCGGCGAACCGGTGAGCAACCCGGACAAGATCATCAAGGCGTCGATGGCGGCTTAGGCTGTTCACTCCGTCATTCCGGGGCGCGGGCGAAGCCCGCGAACCCGGAATCCAGACCAGAACTCCGAGTGTGCATCTGGATTCCGGGTTCGTATGCTTCGCATACGCCCCGGAATGACGCCGGAGCTTCATGCGCACCGACCTTTTCGACTTCGAGCTTCCGCCTGAGCGGATCGCGCTGCGGCCCGCGTCGCCGCGCGACGCGGCGCGGCTGCTTGTGGTGCGGCCGGGCGGGGCGCCGGAGCTCGATGACAAGGGCGTGCGCGATCTGCCGGACCTGCTCAATCCGGGCGACGCGCTGGTCGTCAACGACACCAGGGTGATCCCGGCGCGGCTGGTCGGCCGCCGCATCGGCCGCGGCCCCGACGCCAAGATCGAGGCGACGCTGACCGAGCGCGTCGACGGCTCGCGCTGGCGCGCCTTTGCCAAGCCCGGCAAGAAGCTCGCCGCGGGCGACGTGATCCGCTTCGGCGAGGAGGGCAAGGTCTGCTTCCTCGGCCAGCTCGACGCCACGGTGGAAGCAAAGGGCGAGGGCGGCGAGATCACGCTGTCATTCGCGTTTCACGGCGCCGTCCTCGATCAGGCCATCGCCGAGCGGGGCGACATGCCGCTGCCGCCCTATATCGCCGGCAAGCGCAAGCCGGACGCGCAGGACCGCGACGACTACCAGACCTATTTCGCGAACGAGGAAGGCTCGGTCGCGGCGCCGACCGCAGGGCTGCATTTCACGGAAGCGCTGCTGGCGCGGCTCGCCGCGCGCGGCGTGGCGCTGCACAAGGTGACCCTGCATGTCGGGCCCGGCACGTTCCTGCCGGTCCATGCCGACGACACCGAAGGCCACAAGATGCATGCCGAGCACGCCGTGCTCACGGCGGAGACCGCCGCGGCGCTGAACGCGGTCCACGCCAAGGGCGGGCGGATCGTGGCGGTGGGCTCGACCGCGCTCCGCACCCTCGAAAGCGCGGCTGATGACAGCGGCACCATCAAGCCGTTCGCAGGCGACACCGCGCTGTTCATCACGCCGGGCTACCGCTTCAAGGCGGTCGACCTGATGATGACCAACTTCCACCTGCCGCGTTCGACGCTGTTCATGCTGGTCTCGGCCTTCTGCGGCCTCGAGGTAATGCAGCGGGCCTATGCGCATGCCATCGCCGACGGCTACCGGTTCTATTCCTATGGGGATGCGTCCCTGCTATTCCGGGCGCAATGACTGATCCGTTTTCCTTCCGCCTGATCACCACCGATGGCACCGCACGCCGCGGCGAGTTCGTCACGCCGCATGGCCGGGTGCAGACGCCGGCCTTCATGCCGGTCGGCACGCAAGCCACCGTCAAAGGGCTGATGCCCGAGGCGGTGCGCGCCACCGGCGCCGAAATCCTGCTCGGCAACACCTACCACCTGATGCTGCGGCCCGGCGCCGAGCGGATCGCGGCGCTGGGCGGCCTCCATAAGTTCATGAACTGGAGCGGGCCGATCCTCACGGACTCCGGCGGCTTCCAGGTCATGTCGCTGTCGGAGCTGCGCAAGATCTCCGACAACGGCGTGGTGTTCCGCTCGCATGTCGATGGCGCCATGGTCGATCTTACGCCCGAGCGGGCGATCGAGATTCAATCGCTGCTCGGCGCCGACATCTCGATGCAGCTCGACGAATGCATCAAGCTGCCGAACACGAAGGCCGAGCTCGAGCGCGCGATGCGGCTGTCGATCGCCTGGGCCGAGCGCTGCAAGCGCGCCTTCGAGAGTGTGCCCAAGGGGCGTGCGCTGTTCGGCATCGTGCAGGGCGGCGACGATATGGCGTTGCGCGGCGAAAGTGCGCGGGCCTTGGTCAATATCGGCTTTCACGGTTACGCCATCGGCGGGCTCGCGGTCGGCGAACCGCAGGAGACGATGCTCAAGGTCGTGGAGGAGACCACGCCGCAACTCCCGGCCGACCAGCCGCGCTATCTGATGGGCGTCGGCACGCCGGACGATCTGTTGAAGGCGGTGGCGCGCGGCATCGACATGTTCGACTGCGTGATGCCGACGCGCAACGGCCGCCATGGCGCGGTGTTCACCCGCGGGGGGCAGGTCAATCTCGACAATGCGCGCCACCGCGACGATCCGCGGCCGCTCGACGAGCAGAGCCCGTGCGAGGCGGCGCGCACCTACTCGCGCGCCTATCTGCACCACCTGATGCGGGTCAACGAGATGCTCGGCGCGATCCTGCTGTCGACCATCAATCTTGCCTATTACCAGGAACTGATGGCCGGCGCGCGCCAAGCGATCGAGCAGGGCCGCACCGCGGCCTATTGCGATGCCGTGCGAGAGGGCTGGGCGAAAGGCGATCTGCCGCCGCTCTGAGATTCACGTCTTGGTCTGCGGCCAAGACGTGAATGGCCGGGACAAAGCCCGGCCATGACAGCGCTGCGAGAAGTAGAAACGACTTAGTTGCGCGGCTCGACCGGCAGCCGGCGCGTGGCGCTGAGGTCGTAATTCGTATCGTAGTGGATGGCGCGCAGCGCCGCCTCGTGGTGGAAGCGGCCGTCCCAGACGGCAAAGCCGATGCTGGCACAAGCTGTACCAAGCAACGCGAGCACGAAAGCTGCGATCAGATACTTCATGGCTTGCCCCCGCCGGTCAGGCGTTCATTACGAATAATACAGAATTGCAACGGACTTCGCGAGTCCCCGCCGCAAAGTTCCTTTGGGGGATAGTTGCCGGAGGCAACTGCCCACCGCCTCGATTTCCCCACGGCGCAGGAGCAGAATGGGAACGGTTCCAAACAACAAGCGGCGGCCTGCGTGATCCGCCCACCACCGGAGGGAGAGGCCAAGCCCATGGCAATCAATCTGAAAGTTAATGGCGCGAGCCATAGCGTGCCGGCCGAGCCGGACACCCCGCTGCTTTATGTGTTGCGCAACGACCTGGCGTTGAACGGCGCCAAGTTCGGTTGTGGTCTGGCCCAATGCGGCGCCTGCACGGTTCTTGTGGACGGCAAGCCGGTCCGCTCCTGTATCACCCCGATCGGCTCGCTGGGCAGTGCCGAGATCACCACCATCGAGGGACTCGGCACCCCCGAGAAACCGCACCCGCTGCAGAAGGCCTTCATCCATGAGCAGGCCGTCCAGTGCGGCTACTGCATCAACGGCATGATCATGTCGGCCAAGGAATTGCTCGACAGAAAGCCTGCCGCCACCGAGGGCGAAGTGAAGGAGGCGCTGGCCGGCAACCTCTGTCGCTGCGGCACCCACAACCGGATCGTCGGCGCGGTGCTGCGCGCCGGCCAGGACTTGGCCGGTCGGATCGGCGGCTCTACGGGCGGGAGGATCTGACCATGAACGCTCCCATTATTTCTCGCCGTTCCTTCGCCAAGGGTGTGGGCGGCATCATGCTGGCGTTTTCGCTCGCGCCGTCCGACCTGCTGGCGCAGGGCGAGGCCGCGCGGCTGCCCGGCAGCCTGCAGACCAACCGCAAGCTCGACGCGTGGCTGCGCATCAACGCCGACGGCACCGCCACGGTGTTCACCGGCAAGGTCGAGCTCGGCCAGGGCATCCTCACCGCGCTGAAGCAGATCGCCGCCGAGGAGCTCGACCTGCCGCTGGCCCGTATCACCATGATCTCGGGCGATACCGGACGCACGCCCAACGAGGGCCAGACCGCCGGCAGCCAGTCGGTCGAGAACAGCGGCACGGCGCTGCGCATGGCCGGCGCCGAGGTGCGGGCCATGCTGGTCGATTACGCCGCGCAGAAGCTCGGCGTTCCGGCCGACACGCTGAAGGTCACCGACGGTGTCATCAGCACCGCCGACGGCCGCAAGCTCTCCTATGGCGAGATCGCAGGCTCCGTCGACCTCAAGCGCGAGGCCACCGCGAAAGTCAAAGCCAAGGACCCGGCCGCGCACAAGATCGTCGGCCAGTCGATCGAGCGCGTCGACATCCCGGCCAAGGTCACGGGCGGCGCGGCCTATGTGCAGGACATGCGGCCGGCCGGCCTGGTGCACGGCCGCGTGGTGCGGCCGCCGCGCTATGGCTCGACGCTCGAGAGCGTCGACGAGGCATCGGTGAAGTCGCTGCCCGGCGTCATCGCCGTGGTCCGCGACGGCTCGTTCCTCGGCGTCGTCGCCGAACGGGAAGAACAGGCCGTCAAGGCGCGCGAAGCGCTGGCCAAGGCCGCGAAGTGGAAGCTCGGGCCGGAGCTGCCGGACGCGGCGAATATCTACGCGCACCTGAAGTCGCTGCCGAGCACGACGTCGGAAATCGGCGTGAAGCAGGCCGCGGTGCTGGCGAGCGCCGCGACCGCCGGCAAGTCGCTGGAGGCGACCTACACCAAGCCCTATCTGGCGCACGCCTCGATCGGCCCGTCCGCCGCGCTTGCCGAATTCAAGGACGGCAAGCTCACGGTCTGGACCCATTCGCAGGGCGTGTTCCCGCTGCGGCGGGAGCTCACCAGCATCCTCAAGATGCCGGCTGCGAACATCCACTGCATCCATGTCGAAGGCTCGGGCTGCTACGGCCAGAACGGCGCCGACGACGTGGCGCTCGACGCGGCATTGCTGGCGCGGGCCGCGAACGGCCGGCCGGTGCGGCTGCAATGGATGCGCGACGACGAGTTCGCCTGGGAGCCCTACGGCGCGGCGATGTCGATGAACGTGCGCGCCTCGCTCGACGCCGACAACAAGATCGCCGACTGGCACTATGAGCTGTGGAGCAACACCCACTCGATGCGGCCGGAGAGCACCAAGGGCGCCAACGTGCTGGCGGCGTGGTATCTCGCGGAGCCGCAGCCGCACGGTCCGCCGCAAGGCATCCCGCAGCCGGCCGGCGGCGGCGACCGCAACGCCATCCCGCTCTACGACTTCCCGAACCAGAAGATCGTGCATCACTTCATTCCGGAGATGCCGATCCGGGTCTCGGCGCTGCGCACGCTCGGCGCTTACGCCAACGTGTTCGCGCTCGAATCCTTCATGGACGAGATGGCGGCGCTGGCAAAAGCCGATCCGGTGGCGTTCCGGCTGGCGCATCTCAAGGACCCGCGCGCCAAGGCCGTGATCGAGAAGGTCGCCGCCATGGCCAACTGGAAGCCGGGCGAGGCGGGAAGCCTCAGCCGCGGCCGCGGCATCGGCTTTGCCAAGTACAAGAACCTCGCCTGTTACGTCGCCTGCATCGCCGAGGTCGAGGTCGATCGTGCCAGCGGCAAGGTGCGGGTGCCGCAGGTCTGGGCCGCCATCGATTCCGGACTGGTCATCAACCCGGACGGGCTGAAGAACCAGACCGAGGGCGGCATCATCCAGTCGGCAAGCTGGACGCTCTACGAGCACGTGCGCTTCAACAAGAGCGGCATCACGTCGCGCGACTGGTCGAGCTATCCGATCATGACCATGCCGGAGGTGCCGAAGGTCGCGGTCGAGATCATCAACCGGCCGAACGAGCGGCCGCTCGGCTCAGGCGAGGGCTCGCAGGGGCCGGCAGTGGCGGCGATCGCCAATGCGGTGGCGCATGCCACCGGCAAGCGGCTCCGCGACCTGCCGTTTGATGCGGCGCGGGTGAAGACCGCGATCGGTTAGCAATCGCGTCCACGGAGTTCCCTCTTCCGTGTGGCGGGGAGGGAACTGTCACAAGCGGGGCTGCATCGGTTCCGTATCGATGCAGAAAGTTCCGTTGTGCGGCGGTCGGCGCTTGCCATAGATGCAACGCCGCAATTTTTTCCTGCAAGCATTTCCTCAATCGGAATGACGTGACGGGTGCCGGCATGCGACGTCGGCGTTCGCGCGCCCCGACGCGCCTCAATCAATAACGGTGCGCAGGGACGGGGGACTTCATGAGCACGACGCTCGCCATTGCGGCGCTTTCGGCCAACAAGGCGGAAGGCAACAGCGGCACGACACCGTTCACCTTCACGGTGACGCGCTCCGGCGATACCAGCGGCGTCACGACAGTGAACTACGCGGTCGACGATTTCTTCGGGGCCGACCAGACGACGACGCTCGACGGCACCAACACCGGCATTTTCCGTGCGCGCGCGCTCGATTTCGACGGCGGCGCATTGCCGTCGGGCACGGTGACGTTCGATGCGGGCGAGACCAGCAAGACCATCACGATCCTGGTCGCCGGCGACACCTATTCCGAGACCAACCAGGAGAACTTCACGGTGCGGCTGTCCAACGCCAGCGCCGACGCGCAGATCGGGACCGCGACCGCGACCGGAATCATCCAGAACGACGATCTAACCTTCACCATCGGTTTCGATTCTGCGACGGAGGGTCCTCACGCTCTGGCAGAGGTCGGACAGACCTCGACCACCATTGGGCTGATACGGACGGGGGGAGCCGAGCCGATCCCTCTGAAGGTCGGCTACTTCCTCACTTCGCAGGGCCTGACGAACCCGGCAACGATCGACGTCGATGTCACCCACAGCGACGGCACCGGGCAGCTCGGCTACTTCGTCTTCGATCCCAATGCGAGCAAGAGCGCCGTCGTCACCCTGAACGTTGTCAACGATACGATCGCGGAGCCGACCGAAAACTTCCTCCTCTCGGTTGGCAGTCTGCAGGGCCTGTTCTCATTTAGTTCGCAACGGTCGTGGACGATTGCGAGCGACGACGTGATCCAGCTCGCGGTGGCAGCGGCCTCGGCCACCAAGGCCGAAGGCAGCAGTGGCACCACGCCGTTCACCTTCACGGTCACGCGCTCGGGCGATTCCAGCGGCACGACGACCGTCAACTACGCGGTGACCGGCTCGGGCGCGCACGCGGCCGACGCCGCGGACTTCGGCGGCGCGCTGCCGGCCGGCACGGTGTCGTTCGCGGCAGGCGAGACATCGAAGACCATCACGCTCAACGTCGCGGCCGACACGGTGGCCGAGTTCGACGAAGGCTTCACCCTCACGCTGTCGAATCCGAGCGGGCTTGCCACCATCACTACGGCGACCGCGGCAGGGACGATCCAGAACGACGATTTCACGACGCTGGCCATCGCGGCGGATTACGCCGACCGCCCGGAGGGCGACCGCGGGCCGACCGCCTTCACCTATGTGGTCACGCGCGGCGGCGATCTCAGCACGGCGACCACGGTGAACTACACGGTTGCGGGCAGCGGCCTGCATCCGGCCGACGCGTCGGACTTCTATGCCGGCCTGCCGCTCAGCGGCGCGCTCAGCTTCGGCGTCGGCGAGACCAGCAAGCTCATCGTGCTGGCCGTCAATTCCGATCAGGTGGCGGAGCCCGACGAGACGTTCAGCGTGACGCTATCCAATGCCAGCGGCGGCGCCACCCAGATCACCACGGCCACAGCGCTCGGCGTGATCCGCAACGACGACGCGGCTGGGCCCGGCGACGACACCTTCCTGGCGGCGCCGGCCGACCAGGTGTTCAACGGCGGTGCCGGCAGCGACACCGTTGACTACAGCGGCTCGGCCGGTCCGGTCGTGGTCGATCTGCAGAAGACGGTGGCGCAGGACGTCGGAGGCAACAACGGCTTCGATACGTTCCTGTCGATCGAGAACCTGATCGGCAGCTCGGTGGCCGATACCCTGCGCGGCAGCAATGGCGCCAACCATCTCACCGGCAACGACGGCAACGACACGCTGGTCGGCAATGGCGGCAGCGACGTGCTCGACGGTGGTGCCGGCGACGACAACCTCAACGGAGGCGCCGGCGCCGACGAGATGCATGGCGGCACGGGGGATGACCTCTACATCGTCGACAATTCCGGCGATCAGGCGATCGAGAATCCCGGCGAAGGTTACGATCAGGTGCGGGCGTCGGTCGCCTACACGCTGGGCGACAACGTCGAACGCCTGACGCTGACCGGCTCCGGCGACATCTCCGGCACCGGGAACGGCGACGACAACCGGATCGACGGCAACGCTGGCAATAACATGCTGTCCGGCGGCGACGGCAGCGACAGGCTCAACGGCGGCGCCGGCAACGATACCCTGCGCGGCGGCGCGGGCCATGACGTGCTGACCGGCGGCACCGGCTCCGACATCTTCCAGTTCGAGAGCGTCTTGGCTGCGGATTCGGACAAGATCGCGGATTTCACAGCCGGCGAGGACAAGATCGCGGTCGCGGCATCAAGCCTTGGCTTGAGCCAAAGCGGCCCGATCGATCCCGACCTGTTCGCGGTCGGGCATCCGACGGCGCACCACGCCCAGTTCGTGTTCGACGACGTGCACCACGCGTTGAAGTGGGACAGTGACGGCATCGGCGGCGCGCAAGCGGTGACGATTGCGCTCCTGGCCAACGGCGCCACGCTGCACAGCACGGACATTCTTCTCGTGTAGCGCTTTCGAGAACGCCAACGGCGTGCGGGTCGCGTCAGGCGAACGTCCATTCCTTGATCGGCGTGCCCTTGTCTTCCTTCTTCTTCTTTTTCTTCAGCGTCGCGCCCGCTTCGAAAAACACGATGTCGCCCGGCTGGGTCAATCCGTTCCCGGCCGGGAACGTCTTCTGCGTGCTCACCGCGCCCGCGAGTGAATCGTTCGGCGCCCGGGTCGGCCTCTTCATCATCGGATTTCTCAGGATCGCGGCGCGCGTGGTCCAGGGGTCCTTGCTGCCCTTGGCCTGACCGGGCTTTCCGGCGAGGAAGTCCATGAAGGTGGCGGGCCCCAGATTGTTCAATTGCATCACGTCGAACTTGAGCTGCCGCCGGTACATCTTCGGCACCACGAAGCCCTTCCTGTCGGCTTTCTTCTCCGCCGCGCCGAACCTGCCGTCCTTGCGGAACGGCAGGCGCTTCAGCGCGCCGATCTTCTTCTCGAACTCCCGCCAGATGCCGCGGTTCTTCTTCCGCGCCTCCTCGAACAGGTCCTGGAGCGCGTTGATCTCGCTCGGATTCATCGAGTTGTAGTAGGCCGGCAGAGCCCAGCCGTTCTCCGCGGCCAGGTGGGAGATGCTGACCACCTTGTCCTTGAGACGGAACGAGATGTCGCCGATCAAGCGGCCGTGCGAGTCGAAGACGTCGTTCGGCTTGTTGACGCGCGTCGTGATGGTGCAGGCGACCTTCTTCTTTCCCACCGCGGCCGCGAGGCCGTCCGTCGACGTCTCCCCTTGGAACTGGCGGAATTTGCCGCCGTTGCCCTTCAGCGGCGGCACCTTCTTCTTTTTCTTGACGCTCGCGGGCGCGTCCTCCTTGGGAGCTTTCGGGTGCTGCGCGCCCGGCGGGCAATGCAGCTCCGGCGCATCGATGCCCTGGATGCGGACCGTCACCTTGCGGCCGTTTCCGATGACGGCCTTCTGGCCGATGAAGGCATCCTCGAACACGGGCGTGCGGCGGAAGCCTTGCGGCGAGGCGTCCTCGCTGAACTGGAAGCCGTCCGCGTCGACCACCACCGTGGCGGTGTCGACGTCGGAATCGCCGTTCGGCCAGAACTGAGATAGATTGATCGTGCCGCTGACCCGCAGAAGGCCTTTCATGTCGCCCATGGGCGTCCCTCGCCAAATGACTGATCGGAAAACGCTGCAACCAAAACGTACGCAGACCGGGCGACACAATTAAAACAACCGGTGCTCGCCGGATGTGGGCCGGATCACAGTTCGGCCCGGGGCGGCTTGAAGCGCACGGCCGCGGCGAAATCGGCCGTCTCGCTGCGCCGCAGCGTCGCGCAATCGTGATGGGGCCGCGCCGATGGCGCTCGACGCCCGCCCGCGTGCAGTGCAGAATTATTCCAATCCCAAACACAACAGGCGCGGCAGGCGCCGGCAGTTTGCGTGATCCGGCGGTGATGACCGCACGGAGATCGACGATTCGGACAATCGCGCCGTGCCGGATGGGCTCCGCACGGACGCTGGGAGGAAGCGATGGCGACAAATTTCACTGTGAACGGCAAGCCGGTGTCGGTCGAGGCACCGCCCGAGACACCGCTGCTCTGGGTGGTGCGCGAAGGCCTCAAGCTCACCGGCACCAAGTTCGGCTGCGGCACCGGCCTGTGCGGCGCCTGCATGGTGCATATCGACGGCAAGCGTGCCTACTCGTGCCAGACGCAGCTCTCGGAGCTCTCCGGCAAATCGGTCACCACCATCGAAGGGCTGTCGCCCGACGGTAATCATCCGGTGCAGAAGGCCTGGCTCGCCGAGCGCGTGCCGCAATGCGGCTACTGCCAGTCCGGCCAGATCATGAGCGCGGCCGACCTGCTCAAGCAGAAGCCCAAGCCGACGCGCGACGAGATCGTCGAGCACATGAGCACCAACATCTGCCGCTGCGGGACCTATCAGCGCATCGTGCGCGCGGTCGAGCGCGCCGCGAAGGAGGCCTGACATGAACAAGCCTCTCAAGAACTCAGATACCTCGCTCAGCCGCCGCCAGATCATGATCGGCGCGGCCGGCTTGTCCTTTGCGTTTGCGCTGCGCGGCACTGCGGCCGACGCGGCCGTGCTTGCCGGTGAGCGCACCGGGCAGACGCTCAGCCCATGGATCAGCATCGCGCCCGACGGCACCATCACCATCATGTCGGCCGCGACCGAGATGGGGCAGGGGTCGATGACCTCGCTGCCCCTGATCATCGCCGAAGAGCTCGACGCCGACTGGGCGCGCGTGAAGATCGTGCCGGCCCCGCCGCTCGACGAGATCTACGGCAATCCGGGCTTCTCCGGAATGATGTACACCGCGGGCTCCAACGCGGTGACGAGCTACTACGCGCCGCTGCGCATGATCGGCGCCCAGGTGCGCCGCGTGCTGCTCGACAATGCGGCGCGCAAGCTCGGCGTGCCGGTCGAGGAGCTGACCACCGAGCCCAGCACGGTGGTGCACTTGAAGTCCGGGCGGAAGCTCAACTATGGCGACATCGCGCAGTTCGCCGAGGTGCCGGCCAAGGCGCCCGACATCAAGCCCGAGGACCTCAAGAAGCCCGTAAACTTCCGGCTGATCGGCCAGGACGTGATGCGGATCGAATTGCCGCTGAAGGTCAGCGGCAAGGCGACCTACGGCATCGACGTGCAGGTGCCGGGCATGCTCTACGGCGCGGTGCTGCGCGCGCCGGTCGAGGGCTCGGTGCCGAACAAGATCGATGAAGCCAAGCCCAAGGCGGTGCCGGGCGTCGTGGCCGTGATCCGGCTGCCGCACGGCGTCGGCGTCGTCGCCGACACCGCCTGGGCGGCGCTGAAGGCGCGCCAGGTGCTCAACGACAGCGTGACCTGGACCCGGACCGGCATGGCCTGGGGCTTCGACAGCAACAAGGCCCACGACGCCTTCGCGGCCGACGCCAAGAACATGCGGCAGGCCGCGCGCGACTGGAGCTCGCAGGGCAATGCCCGGCAGGCGTTCCAGACCGCAGCCAACACGGTTGAGGGCGAGTACCGCTGCGACTACGCGTACCACGCCCAGATGGAGCCGCTGAATGCGGTGGCGTCCGTGTCGCCTGCCGGCGACAGCGTCGAGATCTGGGCCGGCACGCAGAGCCAGACCACCGCGAGCGAAGCGCCGGCCAAGTTCCTCGGCATCTCGCGCGACAAGGTGAAGCTGCACGACCTCTTGATGGGCGGCGGCTTCGGCCGTCGCGGCAACCGCGACGTCGACTTCATCATGGACGCAGTGATGCTGTCGAAGGAGACCGGCAAGCCGGTGAAGTCGATGTGGACGCGGGAGGACGACGTCCACAACGGCCGCTTCCGGCCGCTGTCGGCGCACTACCTGCGCGCCGCGTTCGACCCGCAGGGCAAGCTGGTCGGCTGGCACCACCGCCTGGCCGCCGACCGCATCACGCCGTTCATGGACCCGGTCCGCTTCCAGGCGGGCGGCGGCCGTGACGGCATGGTGATGGCCGGCACCGACGTGCGCGGCTACGACGTGCCGCATCAGCTGGTCGAGCAGCTCTATCGCGACACCGGCGTGCGCACCAATCCGCTGCGCGGCATCGGCGTGACCGCCAACAAGTTCGCGACCGAGGCCTTCATGGACGAGGTGGCGAGGAAGCGCGGCCAGGACCCGCTGGCGTTCCGGCTCGAATTGCTCAAGGGCACGCCGCGCGCCTACAACGCCGTGAAGCGCGTCGCCGAGATGGCGGAGTGGGGCAAGAAGCGCGACGGCCGGGCGTTGGGGCTTGCCTATATCGACTACTCGGGCAGCCAGGTCGCCGGCATCGCCGAGGTCTCGCTCAACCGCTCGACCGGCGAGATCAAGGTGCATCACTTCTGGTGCACCATCGACTGCGGCGTCGCGGTGCAGCCCGACAACATCATCGCACAGACCGAGAGCTCGACCGTCTATGGCCTCGGCATGACCTTGAGCGAGCGCATCTCGATCAAGGACGGAGCGGTGGAGCAGTCGAACTTCTACGACTACACGCTGCCGCGGATGCGCGACGTGCCGGAGATGCACATCGAGCTGATCAAGACCGACAACCATCCGACCGGCGCCGGTCAGATGTCGACGCCGTTGATCGCGCCGTGCATCTCCAACGCCATCGCCGAGCTGACCGGCGTGCGGCTCCGCCACACGCCGTTCCTGCCCGATCGCGTGAAGAAAGCGCTCGCGTAAAGCGCGGGCAACCATCGACGCAAATAAAAACCGGGCCGCCACTGGCGGCCCGGCTCTATTTCGGATCGCGTGGTGCTTGGGCTTATGAGCTGCCGACCTCGACGTCGGTGTTGAAGCCGCGGCCGCAGGCTTCGCACAGCCACGTATGGCGCACGCGGCGCTCATGGACGAACGCCGAAAGCTCCGGCACGAACTGCTCGTTGCCGCAGTCGGGGCAAAGCGGCCGGTTGAAATAGCGCGCAAATGAGATCACTGCGGGCGTGGCATTCTGAAGCGACATGCACGTCCTCCTGTCCATTGCGGGGCCTTTCTCTCCTGTTACTGCTTGACAACCTGACCGGAGTCTGTGGCGAGAGCACGACCGCGCAGTGAAACTCCAATGACGCGGCGGCGGTCAGTTTCCGGCGCAATACCACGACATCAGCGCGTCCATTGCCGGCCTGCTGCGTCACAGCACGGTCACACGCGGCGCAAACTCATCTCGCTGGAGCGGCTTAGCGTGCATGCTCTCACGTGCTCGCCTGCGCCGCAGCAGAATGAAAAGCCCGCCGGACCGGTTTGCACCGGTGCGCGGCGGGCGACTTCTCTGAAAATTGACTGCGTCGCTACTGACCACTCACTTGCTACTGACTTGGACGCTTCCGTCCGGCCCCGGGACCCAATTGGGGGGACTGTGGGGGGATTGGACCCGCAGGACCGGAGGAAGCGAACTCCTTGAAAAACTCAATTCTCCTCAGTGAATATCGTGATCAAATCCGGAAACTCGCGGAGCGGGAGCGGCGACATGCGGGCCGCGGCCTGCTCGGACATGAACGCTCCGGTGTGCGAAGCGCTGGCGGTCTGGACCCCATACGACCAGGCGGTCGCGGCGTAGCCGACAGCGAGAATCGCCAGAACCGGGACGGCGATCCTGAGCATTTTTGAGCCTCCTCATCCTTGCCTTGGCGGGGCGGTCCGGTGTTTGCCGCATCGGGCGCCGCCGTCGTTTTCGATGGTTGCAATCTAAGGCGGGGCCTGGGTTTGCGATGTGTTCGCCATCACAAAAACAACGATTGCCGCCGATTGCCCCGGAAGCTGTTTGAATCGCTGTGGAATTGCCCGGTCGGGCGGCTCGGGAATTGGCGTTTTTGGCTTGGAAACGGTGTCCCTATGCCCTAGACCAACGCCCGGGAGCGCGTAGCTCAGTCGGTAGAGCACGTGACTTTTAATCATGGGGTCGCGGGTTCGAGTCCCGCCGCGCTCACCACCCAGCAAACCGAGGACCGGAGCCCCCCTCGCATCGCGGCATGGTTGCGATAAAATCCGTCCAGTCAGTCTGGTTGTCGGCTGGGGCGAACATGCGCAAACATCTTCTGTTGGGTCTGATCGGGGCTCTGGTGATCTTCGGAGTTTCTCCCGTGGAGGCCCGAGGGCCCTACGGATCGATTAAAGTCGGGGCCTGGCAAGGCGGGGCATACACCGACGATAAGACCGGCGCATTTTCCCATTGCGCAGCCGGTGCCGGCTATAAGAGCGGAATCTTCTTCATCGTCGGCATTGACGCCGCTGGCGGCTGGACCTTGGGATTCATGCACCAGGGCTGGACGTTCAATGTCGGCCAGTCGTTCGATATCGCGCTGACGTTCGACGGCGGGACGCCGTTCAATGTTCAGGGCGCTGCCTCGATGACGAACATGGTGCGGGTCTCCATGCCGGTGAATTCGGCGCTGATCGCCCAGTTCCGAAAAGCCAAGACCATGACGGCTTACACGCAAGGACAGCTGTTCCAGTTCACCCTGACACATACCGATCAGCTGCTTCCCGCGCTTGCCATGTGCGTGGCCGCCGTGAAGCAACGCGGCGTGGACAACGTCGGCGATTTCAACGCGCCGGCGCGTCAGCCCGCCAAGAGCGCCGCCGCCGTCGGCAGCAGCCTGCGGCCGGATTCAGGCGCTCAGCCCTCGGCCGAGATGCAGATCGAAGCGATCGAGCTCGCCTCGAACTTCATCATGAAGGCTGCGCTGAAAGGCGCGAAGGTTCTCACCCGCGCCGAAACACCGACTGAGATTGCGGCCTCAGGCGCAGCATGGCAGTCGGAGGAAGCCTCCGGATTTGTGCGCATCATCCCGCAGCAAGGCTCGATGAAGGGCCTCGACGTCGCGGCGGCCGTCATCGGCAACGATGCCAAGGACTGCAAGGGCAAGTTTCTCTCTGCGCGCAAAAGCGAGCTGGTCGACAGCGACGTGGTCTTCCAAGGATTCTCATCCTGCGAAGACTCCGACGGTGCGCGCATGGCGAACTATTTCATTGTTCCCCGGCGCAAGGGGGGCTTCGTGCTGTTTTCGGTGCTCTCGAACATGAAGTCGGAACCGGCGCGCGACGTCACCAAGGAAGAGAAGGTCGGCGACTTCCGGAAGGCAGCGCTGGTCGCGACGGGACAGTAAGCTGCGCCTGTCGCGCCGGCGCCGCCTCTGGTGCGGCCCTGCGTGCGCCGAGCCCCTCAGCGCCGCATGCACTGGTCGTAATGGCAAGTACACTGGGCTTGGCTGGTGCAGCGCCGCGAGCGCGCCGAGGCGGGAACCAGCGGCCCCCGTTTTCGGCATGGAACTGCGGCGGCCCGCCACGCAATCGTCAATCTTGAGACAATTTGATTGCTCAACGTTTCGACCTCTCCGTCAGTAGCGTGAGGTTCCGAATGCTGCATTCCCACAAAACCGAAGTTGTCGTGGTCAAGCTGCCGGTCGCCGCGGACGGTGGCGTCGCGCGCGAAGCGCCGATGATCGTCTATCCGGACGGCGCGCTCACCAATGACGGGCGCGCGCGCATCTGCGACAACGAGCCGTCGATCGTGGCCCAGCTCCATGACGACGAGAACGAGGCGAGGTTCGAGGCCGAGTGGGACGGCCGCACCTGGTCGCTGCAGCGTCGTCTCGACGCCTAACCGGCCGGCGACCCAAATCTGCAACCTGAGCGTACGGTCGACGCAAACGACAGCCAGATGTCGCGCAGCGCTGGCGGTTCGTTGCTCCGATACCTCTGAAATTGCGGGCAAGTTCGGGTTGCCTATCTTTTGCGCGGCAGCGGCCGCGATCATCTTCTATTAAGTTCCCAAGGTCCGGCCGCTGATGGCCGGGCTCTGGGGATTGACGCCATGAAGGATGCGAAGGCCGCCCGCTGGCTCGTGCTTGGAGGAGGGCTCGTGGCTCTCGCGGTGCTGCTGTGGTTCTCCACCCGGCCGCCGCCGCTGACCGTGCAGGGCGAGGTCTCGTCCAACCGCGTCGACATCAGCCCGCGCGTCGCCGGCCGCGTGTTGAAGCTTCCGGCCAATGTCGGCGACACCATCGATCGCGGTGCGCTCTTGGCCGAGCTGGAAAGCCCGCAACTGGTCGCGGCGCTCGCCGCCGCCCGCGCAGCGCTCGCGGTCGCCAAGGCCGATCTCGACCGCGTCAACAGCACGAGGCCTGAGACCATCGCGGCCCGCAAGGCCGATGTCGCGGCCGCCCAGGCCGACGTGGTGCTCAACCAGGAGGTCTACAACCGCCAGGCCGAGCTGGTCCGCGGCGGCAACACGCCCCAGCAGCGGGTCGACGAGGCGACCCGTAACCTCGAAGCCGCGATCAGGAAGCGCGAGGCCGCCGAAGCCGCGCTGCAGCTCGCCGTCAAGGGCGCGAGCGACGAGGAGAAAGCGCTGGCTGCGGCGCAGGTGAAGCAGGCCGAAGCGACGTTGAACCAGCGCGACGTCGATGTCGCCGAGCTCGTCATTCGCGCGCCGATCAAGGGCCAGGTCACCACTCGCGTCGCCGAGCTCGGCGAGAACTTCAGCGCCGGCGCGCCGCTGTTCTCCATGATCGACCTCGGCGATCTCTGGTTCACCTTCAACCTGCGCGAGGACCTGTTGTCGGGTCTGAAGATCGGCGACCAGTTCGAGGTCACGGTGCCGGCGCTGAAGGGCCAGACCATCCCGGTGCGCGTCACCATGATCAACGTGCAGGGCCAATACGCGACCTGGCGCGCGACACGCGCCACCGGCGATTTCGACCTGCGCACCTTCGAGGTGCGCGCCGTGCCGGTGCAGCCGATCGACGGCTTGCGGCCCGGCATGAGCGCCGTCACGGCCTGGGCGTCGCGAGGGCGCTGACATGCAGCGCCGCGGCAATCTGCGCCCCGGCTTCTGGCTGGTCTTCTGGCGGGAGTTCTCCTGGTTCCGCCGGCGGCCGTTCCTCGTCGCCATCACCACGGTGGTGCCGCTCGGCCTCCTGATGCTGCTCTCTGCGATCTTCAGCGCGGGGCTTGCGACGCGGCTCCCCATCGCGGTGCTCGACCTCGACCATTCCGAGCTGTCGCGGCAGATCATCCGCTTCGTCGATGCGACCCCGGACACCGCGGTCGCGGTGCAGGTCGCAGATCTCGCCGAGGGGAGGCATCTCATCGTCTCGCGCCGCGTCCGCGGCCTCCTGATGCTGCCGCAGAATATCGAGCGTGACGTGTTCGCGGGCCGCAGGCCCGAGGTCGTGTTCTTCTACAATGCGCAGACCTTCACCATCGGCAATCTGACGCTGCGCGGCGTCAACGCCGCGGTGCCGACGGTCGCGGCCGGAGTCCGTGTTGCCTTGCGCACCGCCGAGGGGCAGCCGGTCGAGGCGGCCCAGGAGGCGCTCACGCCGGTCCCGGTGCAGGTCCACGCGCTGTTCAACCCGACCCTGAACTACGTCTTTTTCCTCCTGGCCGCGCTGCTGCCGGGCGTGCTGCAGACCGCCATGGTGACCACCATGGCCTATGCCATGGGCCTCGATGTGGAGACGCCGCACCGCCTCAGGATCCTGCGGCGGCTGGGCGGCGGGCTCTGGCCTGCGATCGCCGGCAAGGCGCTGCCTTACACGGTCTTGTTTCTCGCCGTGTTGGGCATCTCGGACCTGGTGCTGTTCGGAATTCTCGGGCTGCCGCTGCGCGGACAAAGCTTAGTCCTGATGCTCGCCGGCGTGCTGTTCGTGCTGTCGTGCCTGCTGCTCGGCGCGCTGCTCGCGCTCGTGCTGCGGCCCATGGCCACCGCGATCAGCATCGCGACGCTCATGACGGCGCCGGCCTTCGGCTTCATGGGCATCGGCTTTCCGCGCATCGCGATGAACTGGTTTGCCTACATCTATGGCGGTTTGCTGCCGGGCACCTGGTATCTCACGGCCCGGATCGACCAGACCATCCGCGGCACGCCGCTCGAGCTGTCGTGGCGTCCGGTGCTGGTGCTGGCGCTGTTCGTGATCGTGCTCGCCGGCCTGATTTTCATCCGCGGACAGGTCCTTCGCGCGCGAGCCGACGCCGCGTCGGCCGCGCGGCTGTCGCAATCGCGGGAGGCCGTCACATGACGCTCGCGGTCTTTCGCAACGAGCTTCATCGGATCTTCTCGCTGAAGCCGGTGTACTCGGTGATCATCCTCGCCGCCTTGGTCTATTCGGTGTTCTACCCGCAGCCTTATCTCAACGAGGCGCTGCGCGATGTCCCCATCGCGATCGTCGACCAGGACGGCACCCAGAGCAGCCGAGAGCTGGCGCGCCTCGTCGACGCCACCCCGGATGTCGCCGTCGCACTGGTGCTGCCGGACGTCGCGACCGCCGAGCGCGAGGTCTATCTGCGCAACATCTACGGCATCCTGCTCATCCCGCAATATTTCGAGCGTGACCTGCTGCACGGCCGGGCGTCGCCGGTCGCGCTCTACGCCGACGCCAGCTACTTCCTGATGTATCAGCGCATGTCCGGCGCAGTGGCGGGCGTGGCGCGCACGCTCGGCGCGGGGATCGAAGCCAAACGCCTGATCGGGCTCGGCGTCGATCCGGCCGTCGCGGCCGCCGCCACCGATCCGATGCCGCTGACCGTGGTGCAGCTGTTCAACCCGCAGGGCGGCTACGCGACCTACATCCTGCCCGGCGCATTGATCCTGCTGCTGCAGCAGACGCTGCTGATCGGCGTGGGCCTGCTCGGCACGCTGCCGGGCGCGAACGTGGCGCGCGGCGCCGGCGCGCGGGACACCAGCGGCTTGCTTTATCAGGCGGTGACCATCGTGCTCGGCAAGCTCCTGGCTTATCTCACCGTCGAAACCATGATCGTGCTGTTCTATCTGTTCGGGCTGCCGTATCTCTACGGCATCCCGCGGCTCGGCTCGGTCGTCTCGATCCTCGCGGTGGCGCTGCCGTTCTCGCTGGCGGTGGGTGCGCTCGGCATGGTCGTGGCGTTGATCTTCCGACGGCCCTTGATCGTGCAGCTTGTCTTTGCGGCGATCGGTCTGCCGTTCTTCTTTCTGGCGGGCTTCGCCTGGCCGGCCGAGGCCATTCCGCAGGTCATCCGCACCGTGGCCGTGCTGCTCCCGAGCTCGCTTGCGATCGACGCGCTGGTGAATGTCGCTCAGCTCGGCGCGACGCTGCCCGACGTGCGAAACGAGCTGCTCGGGCTTTGGCTGCTGGCGGCGCTCTATGGTGGCATCGCGGTGCTTTTTGAATTCCGGCGGCTGCGGCAATCTGTCTTGCCGGAACCTCTGCCGGACTCTTCGTCTTACGCCAGGCCCTGAGTGACAAGCCTCAAACGCCAATTGAATCGGGCGCTTGCGGCCGGGCATAGGCCTCGGCACGGCGCGGCTTCGAGCCTTTCATCCTCATGTCACACGCTGTGACTTCGCGCACTTCGCGGCTGCGGGTGGCGGACGCATATACGGGTCATGATTTCGAAGAGGCGCACCATGTACACGACAGGACAGAGCATCCATCCGGTGCAGTCCATTTTCGGCGCCGGCTTTATCCCAGAGCTGCATGCCGACGATGAGCATTTGAATCTGCCGGCGATCGAGCGCGAAAAGCAGTTCAGCGATTTCGTGAAGTCGCTGCGCATCCTGGTTGGCGGGACCGAGACGACCACCGACCGCTGACTCCGGTCATCCGGCATGGACCGCCGGCGGCTTCTGCCGTTCATGTGTTGCGGCAGCGGCCACCCGGCGGCAGGACTGCAGCGCAGTGTAATCGGTCCATTTTTTCCGCAACTGCGAGAATTAATTGCAGTGCGTTAAAGCCACAGTGCGAAAATTTGCGGTGGACGTCGCGAAGACGTGAGGCCGCCGCCTCACTGCGGACGACATTGTCCATCAATCTTCGATTCGATCCGAGCCACTGCGCCGTTCCCAGTCGTGTCGAGTCTCGTTTGGGGACTCCGCCAAGCCCGGATCATATCAGGAACCACGAGCCATTCCGGCGACTTGCTTGTCAGGTCCCCGTTGGCACTTAAAGGATGGGTACCGGACACTGCAAAACTGAAACGTCGGGGGCAAAAGGAGCTCACAATGTGCGACTATAGCCTCGAAAACGTAGCCTCACGGCCGGCTACTGTGGCCGACCGTCTTGTGTCCACCAACTTCACCGGCACATTCACACGCGGATTTGCGGGCGCCGATGATCTCGGCACCGCGGTTTGCCTGCGTCCAGGCACTGAGATCGCCTTCGAGCAGGCGCCGCGCTTTGAAGATCCGATGAGCCATTCCGAGCAGGCCGCGAGCGGCACGACGGCGCGTTTCCGGCAGGTCAACCTGCAGGCCCCGTGCACGCATCACGACGCGCTTGAGTTCGCCGATGGCAGCATCGTGCTGGTGGCGCGTCTCGTGCCAGGACAACGGGCGACTGTGCTGCAGTTGCCGGTCGATCCGGAACACGCCGAGCCGGCAGAGACGGCGAAGCAGGGCAGCGAGACGGTCAACGTCTAGGCCGTGTCTGGGCGGCTCATGAAATCGTGAAAGCCTCGGCGCTGGTCTGAGGCTTTCGGACGGTGGCTGATGGACTCCGCCACCGCTCGGGTTCGGGGGAAACGGGATGTTCGTCGCGAACATCGCCGGATCGAGCGTGACAGTCTGTGTCATCGCGTCTTGTTCAACGGAAGTCTTTCGCAAGTTTTCAAGGGCGCGCCGGGCGCCCGCCCATTCGCCACTGGAGCCGAAGGGAAGGCCTTTGCCCGTGCGACCACTCAATCCTCGTCGAGATGGTTGGCCTCGTGGTTTCGAAGCTGCTCGGTTTGAATCCATTTTGAATCCTGCCCGCGCTGTTTCGAATGCACCGCCTTGTCGCGGTTGGACAACACCATGTTTTCCGGCACGTCGGGCATGAGTGCGAGGGCTCCCGCGCCGCTGCCTTTGCCGTGCGCACCCAATCCCATCCGTTTCCTGCTGCCCTGTGGCATGAGGTTTCTCCTTCGGCGCGAGCCTCGCCGTCTCCGGCTTTTGGAACTGCGATATTTTTCCAACCCTCGCAGGGCCAACGTCGCGACGGCGACGAAGTTCAGGTTCCGCGCCCGGCAATGTCCGCCGGAACGATCAGAGCGGGCAGGCGTTCGCCGAAAGAGGGCTGGGCTCGCGCAGACAAGCGGGACAAGCATCGCCGCCGCAGCAGCGCGATGAGATTGACGCAGCGGATGGTGCCCATGTTTGCGTCAGACAAAAGAGAAACGTCAGACAGGAGAGAAATTTGATGAAGGTTAGAGACGCAATGACCAGTGAGGTCCACCTCACCAATCCGGACGAAACCGTTCAGCAGGCGGCCAGGCTGATGGCAAGCCTCGATGCCGGCGTGCTGCCGGTCGGCGAGAACGATCGCCTGGTCGGCATGATCACGGATCGGGATATCGCGGTCAAAGGCGTGGCCCAGGGCAAGGGGCCCGACACTAAGATCCGCGAGATCATGACGCGGGACGTCAAATACTGTTTCGCGGATCAGGATCTCAAGGAGGTCACGCAGAACATGAGCGATATCCAGGTGCGGCGGCTGCCGGTGCTCGATCATGACAAGCGTCTGGTCGGCATCATCTCGCTCGGCGACATCGCGGTGATGAAGAACAGCAAGGCCAATGGCACAGGGCGGGCGCTGAGCGGCATCTCGCGGCCCGGCGGCCAGCACAGCCAGACCGGATGACGGCGTTCATCGAATCCGAACAGGCAGAAAGCCCGGTCATGTTGACCGGGCTTTCTGCTGAGTTGATTGCAGGCTTTTCGAACTTACCGCGCGTGCCAATCGCCGTGGTAGGGACGGCTGGTGCCATAGCCGTAGTAGCCATAACCGTAGTCGTCATAGCCGGGCACGGCGTAGGTGCCGCGATAAGAGTGGGTGCCGAACTGCGGCGCAGGCCCGTAATACGCACCCGGTCCCGGAATGCTGTTCGGGTCTGTGGTGTCGGCCCAGGCCGGATCGCCGCTGCCGTAGCTCTGGGCCATGGCGACGCCCGATACCAATGTCAGCGCCGCGGCGAGAGTGGCTGTTTTCCATGCTCGCATCATGATCTCCTTCTGCTCGTCGCTCCCTCGGAAGGGCAACGGATCGGCATCGGCAGTGTTCCGATAGAACTTTCTGTTCCACGTTGGCTGGCGACCTCGCCGAAAATCCGCTCTTTCTCCACCTCATCCTGAGGCGCGCGGCGAAGCCGCGCGTCTCGAAGGACGATATGGCCCTTTGCTGCAACATCGGGGTGGCCTCGTGCTTCGAGACGCATCGCTTTCGCGATGCTCCCCGGCATGAGGCCGGGACGGAGCAGTGTGCATGGCCATATGGAAAAGCGTCGGCGCGGCTCACCGATTTCCAACGGTGCGCGTTGACCATCGAAGCAGCAGCGGTCCCAGCAATACGCCGAGGGCGAGCAACGAGAACGCGGCAAGCCATCCCGAACCGCTGGCCGGTCCGCCCGCTGCATCCAGCACAACACCGGTGCCCCAGGCTCCCAATGCCGACGTGCCAAAGCCGACGGTGGAATGCAGCGCCATGGTGGCGCCGCGATTGGCCGGGACGGCGCTCTTGCTCATCCCGGCCGTCAGCGATCCGGAGTCGCCCGGAACCGTGAGGCCGTACAGCAGCACCAGCGGCAGCACAATGAGCGGCGACAGCGTTGCGCTGAAGCCGATCGCCAGCGCCACGGCAGCGGAAGCAAACATCACCACCGTGATGGCGCGGTGACGTCCGTAACGGATGGAGGCTTCGTTTCCCAGCACGCTGGCCGGGAGCGACAGCACGGTGACCAGAACACTCACGGCTATTGGTCCGAGCAGAGCGCCGCCAGGATCGCGCGCAACCACGAAGCTCCAGAACGCCACGAGCCACGTCCGCATGCCGTAGAGCTCGAAGCAATGCGCGCCATAGCCGAAAATGTATCCGAGCGCGGCGCGGTTGCGAAACACCGGCCGGAAGTCGAGCGGATGGCCGGGGGAGGGCGTGGGCTTGAACGGCGCAAGCATCAGGCAGACGAGCACCATCGCCAGCGGCGCAACGCCGGTGACGAAAAAGGCTGTGCGCCAGCCATAAAAGTCTGCGACGAGCTGGGAGACCAGAAATGACAAGCCGACACCGACCGAGAAGCTCGCCGTATAGAGCGTGACGCTGCGCGACGTGTCGCCTTGCGGAAGCCGGTCGGTGAGGGCCTTGAGGCCCGGCATGTAGGCTCCGCCGAAGCCTGCGCCGGCCACCGCCCAGATCAGCGATGCCGAGAGAAGCCCGTCAGCAAACAGGCCGAATGCGATCGTGGCCAAGCCGCTGACCGCGGAGCCTGCCAGCAGAATTCTGCGCGCATCCATGCGATCCGTGAGCGCGGTCAGCACCGGAACCGCGAGCATGTAACCGAACGCGTAGGCGCTCGCCATCAATCCGGCTTGGGCCGCGCTCAGGTGCCACAGCGGCATCAGGTGCTGTGCCATGATCGCCGGCACGACGACGTGCGGCAGCAGGTTGCAAACCTGCGCGATGCACATGGCGGTCACCAGCGTTCGCCGCTGCAGCGTCATCGGTTTGGCCTAAAGCCGCGCGCCCGTGGCGGGAGATTTCCGCCACAGCCAGCCGCTGACGGCCACAGCCGCTGCCGCGCCGGCGATCTGGGCCGCGATGAATGCCGGAGCGTCGACGGGGGCAATGCCCGCGAACGTATCGGACAGCGAACGCGCGATCGTCACAGCCGGATTGGCGAATGACGTCGAGGCGGTGAACCAATAGGCGGCGGTGATGTACAAGCCCACCGCATAGGGCACCGAAGCGGGTGCGGCAGCAAGGCAACCGAAAATCGTCAGCAGCAGGCCGAAGGTCGCAACCCCTTCGGAAAGCCATTGGCCCGGCCCGGTGCGAATGGTTTGCGAAAGCTGCCATGGGGCGAGGTCGAACATCAGGTGAGCCACCCAGACGCCGATGATGGCTCCCGCGATTTGCGCCGCGATGTAGAGCGCGGCGTCCGGCCACGGAAGTTCGCGGCGCACAGCGAACGCCGCGCTGACCACCGGATTAAAATGCGCACCGCACAGCGGACCGAAAACCAGAATCAGGACCACAAGGATCGCCCCGGTGGGCAGGGTGTTGCCGAGCAGCGCTAGGGCCACGTTTCCGCCGGCCAGCCGCTGCGCCATGATTCCGGATCCGACCACGGTGGCCAGCAATAGCGCGGTGCCGAGCGCCTCCGCGGCGACGCGTCTTGATCGATCGCCCGTCACTGCGCTTCCGCCTTTGCGGTGGCGCCCTGGCTGCGGCCGATCTCACGCAAGCGGTGTTGGAGCGTGAGACCGTCCAGCGCGGAAATCGGCAGCGCGGTGAACAGCTCGATGCGCCGGCTCAGCATCCGGTGGGAATCCGAGAAGGCTTGCGCGATCTGCGCCGGCGTTCCGGTGGCTTCGGCGGGATCGGGAATGCCCCAATGCGCCGTCATGGGTTTGCCCGGCCACACCGGACAGGCTTCGCCGGCTGCGTTGTCGCAGACCGTGAAGATGAAATCGATTTTCGGGGCGCCGGGCTCCGTAAATACGTTCCAGGATTTTGAGCGGAATCTGGTCACGTCGTAGCCGAGCCCGCTCAGCAGCGTCAGCGTATGCGGATTGACTTGGCCCTTCGGCTGGCTGCCGGCGCTCCACGCGCGAAACCGGCCGGCGCCCATCTTGTTCAGGATCGCTTCGGCAATGATCGAGCGCGCCGAATTGCCGGTGCAGAGAAACAGGACGTTGTAGGTTCGGTCAGCCACAGCACGCACCCTCCGGTTCGGCGGTCTTCGCGATTTTCGGAGCCGGGCCGCCGCAGCAACCGGTCTTTTCCGTGGTGGCGGCCCTCGCAGGGCTCGTCGAGCAAACGCCCGTTTCGAGCAGCACCAGTTGCACATGGTCGGCGGCGTCAAGATCGCCCGCAAGGAATGCAGCGACCGAGCGCACCTGCTCATAGCCGGTGGCCATCAGGAATGTCGGCGCGCGCCCGTAGCTTTTCACGCCGACAGCGAAATAGCCCGGCTCCGGATGTGCGAGCTGCCGATAGCCGTGCGGTGGAACGCTGCCGCAGGAATGCAGGTTCGGGTCGATGGCAGGCCCGAGCGCCTTCGGACATTCGAGCCAAGGGTCGAGATCGAGGCGCAATTCGCGTGTCATCTCGAGATCGGGCCGCTGGCCCGTGGCCACGATGATCCGGTCGAACGGGCCCAGCCCCAGGGCGCCGTCGGCTGTCCATCCGGCAACCGTGACGGCGCCATTGCCGCTGCTGAGGCTCTCGGCAGCAAAGCCGGTGACGAGCCTCAGCCGGCCGCTTTGCGATAATGCCTGGAGATCGCTGCCGAGCTTGCCGCGTGCCGCCAGGCGATCGGCCGTGCCGCCGCCGAACACCCGCGTCAGATCGGCCGAGCGCACGGTCTAGGTCAACTCCGTGCGCGCGTCGGTCTCCGCCAGGCGGGCGAGATCCAGCAACGCATTCGCGGCCGAATGTCCGCCGCCGATGACCAGCACGCGGCGGCCCGCGTAAAGCGCGCGGTCTTCACCGAGGACGTCTGGAATGCCGTAGGCGATCTGATCGGCCGCGTCGGTTTCGCCGATGGCCGGGAAGCCGCAAGCGCCGAGCGGGTTCGGATTCTGCCAGGTGCCGGATGCGTCGATGACCGCCCGGGCATACTCGACGCGCGATGCGCCATTCTGCACGACAAGGGAGAACGGCCGGTCCTCGCGGCCGCGCGTCACCACCTTGCCCATGCCGTGGCGGGAGATCGCCTTCACTCTGGCATTGGTTTCGATGACCGCGCGCATGTCAGGGGTGTCGGCGAGCGGCCGCAGATAGGCGTCGTAGAGATCGCCACCCGTTGGCATGGCATCGCCGCGCGGCTCCTGCCAGCCGTGCCGCTTCAGGATCGCTTTGGCGGCCTGATCGATGTTCAGCCGCCAGGGCGAAAACAGGCGCACGTGGCCCCAGTCGCGGACGTTCGCGGCCACTGTTGCCCCGGATTCGTAGAGCCGCACCGGAATATTGCGCTCGATAAGATGAGCCGCGGCAGCCAGGCCGACCGGGCCGCCGCCGATGACGGCAACAGGAAAATCGTTCTTCATGCGCGCTCCCTCACTCGCTTTTTCCCGGAGGCAGGTTCACAGCTCGGCGCCGCGCAGCTGGCAGCGGTGCCCTGGCAGCAGTTCTCGGTGAGATAGCCGAGCAGCGCATTCATCGCGTCGTAGCGCGCCGCATAGATCATCGACCGGCCCTTGCGCCGCACGGTGACAAGACCGGCTTCGCGCAGCCGGTCGAAATGGAACGTGAGCGTGTTGGGCGGCAGCCCGAGCGCGGCCGCGACCTCGCCGGCGGGCATTCCGTCGGGGCCGGCCCGCACCAGCAGCCGGAACGTGTCGAGGCGGTTTTCCTGGGCCAGCGCGGCCAGACCCGCCAGGGCTTGGGGCTTTTTCATATTTCAATGGATATCGAAATAATTTCCGGCTGGCAAATTCATTTCCATGATCATTGAAATAAGCGGCGGCGATTGAGCCGGTCGTTTGTTGCGCCGGCAAGAAAGATGCATCTGCAACGATGTTGATAGAGCTTGCGTTTGCGGAATTAATCTTTCCCGGTCCGACCGGCCGGCCTAAAGCGGTCATGCCTTGCTCGGTTGAGGGTGTCTTCCTAGGGTCGCCTGGCAGATGGAGCAGGGTGTGGCGCCTGCAGGCGTGGCCGACGAAGCCGCGTCCCAGGGAGCGAGGTCACCGGCCGCCCCCGATGAGGGGGCTGCCTTCAGTGGCTGCGACTCGTCGGATGAAGGGCAGCGTGAATGCTGCCTGGATAACGTGAGTGGCTTGAGCCCTTCGGTCCGGCGAAGAAGTCCGGCGGCCTCGTCAAAAATCGCCACGGTGGAGCGCCGGAGGGCGCGCCTGCCGGTCACACGGCAGGCGGCACCCTCAAAAGGTGCCAGACCAAGACGTTGTGCCTGACCGGCGCTCCCCTCCCTCATGCTTGAGGGAGAAGGAAATGAAGGCGGCGCCCCGCGCCTGAAGACTTCCGGGGCCGATGAATCACGCCTGCATGCGTTCGATGAAGGCGCCGCCCGCCAGGAGTGGATCGGTTGGGACAACGCCCGACAAAAACTTCCGCCCCGCCCGGAATCGTGAAACAACAGCGCCGGGCCGCCGGCTTGCGAGCTTTCATCCGTCGCGGTGAAAGTGATCCCGCGGTGACGCAGGATTTGACGGCGGCCCGCTTCCTTCCGCTCCCGAGCGCAGTCCAGATCTGCATGGCGAACCGCCGAGGCGGGCCACGCATTATTGAATTCTGCGACCGCGGACATCAAATGAGGGGGCGAAGGGTGGCCCATGACTGATTTTCCCAATCGCTGGATGTGGTCGGAGGCGTGCGAGATGCTCGCCCGTGCCGAGCGGATGCATCGCGAGATGTTCCGGCCGGGCCGCACGGGCTTGCCTGCGCCGGCCTGGGAGCCCCCGGTCGACGTGATCGAGACCGAGCGCGCCGTGCTGGTGCTGGTGGCGCTCCCAGGGGTCGACCCCGACCAGGTCGAGGCTGCGATCGACGGCGGCGATCTCATCGTCGCCGGCAGCCGCGTGCTGCCTGCCGAGCTTCGCACCGCCGTGATCCATCGTCTCGAGCTGCCCCAGGGCCGCTTCGAGCGGCGCATTCGCCTGCCGGCCGGCCGCTATTCGGCGGTCAGCCGGGAGACGGCCTGCGGCTGCATTGTGATCACATTGGAAAAGGCGGGAGCTTCCCGTGGCTGACATCAATCAATTGCGCATGGAGCAGGGGGGCGGATCGTCCTCGGCTCAGACCGGCCAGACGCGCTCGGAGGCGCCGCTGCCGCCGTTGCCGGCCGACGCGATGATCATCATGCCGGTGCGCAACTTCGTGCTGTTCCCCGGCGTCGTGATGCCGGTGACGGTCGGCCGGCAGCGCTCGATCGCGGCCGCCCAGCAGGCGGTGCGCGAGCAGCGGCCGGTGGGCATCCTGATGCAGCGCGATCCGCAGGTCGAAGAGCCGACGCCGATCGACATGCATCGCATGGGCACGATCGCCAACATCGTGCGCTACGTGACGGGGCCGGACGGCTCGCAGCACTTGATCTGCCAGGGCGAGCAGCGCTTCCAGGTGACCGAATTCCTGAGTGGCTGGCCGTTCTTCGTGGCGCGGGTGCTGCGCATCCCTGAGGCCGACAACCGTTCGCCGGAGCTCGAAGCGCGGATGATGAATCTGCGCAGCCAGGCCGTCGAAGCGCTGGAGCTGCTGCCGCAGCCGCCGCAGGAGCTGATCGGCGCGATCCAGGGCATCGAGTCGCCCGCAGGCCTCGCCGACCTGGCCGCGGCCTACATGGACCTCAAGCCCGAGGAACGGCAGGAGGTTCTCGAAACCATCGACGTCACGGCGCGGACCGAGAAGGTCTCGCGCTTCCTCGCCCAGCGCATCGAGGTGATGCGGCTGTCGGCCGAGATCGGCAAACAGACCCGTGCGTCGCTCGACGAGCGCCAGCGCGAGGTGCTGCTGCGCGAGCAGATGGCTGCGATCCAGAAGCAGCTCGGCGAGGGCGATGAAGGCAAGGCCGCCGAGCTTGGCGAGATCGAGAAGACGATCGCCAAGGCCGGCATGCCCAAGGAGGTCGAGGACCAGGCGCGCAAGGAGCTGCGCCGGCTGCAGCGCATGCCGGACAGCGCCGCCGAATACGGCATGGTGCGGACCTATCTCGACTGGCTGGTCGAGCTGCCGTGGTCGCTGCCCGAGGAGACCCCGATCGACATCAAGGAGGCCCGCAAGGTCCTCGATGCGGATCACTATGGCCTCGACAAGATCAAGCAGCGGATCGTCGAATATCTCGCGGTGCGCAAGCTCGCGCCGCAGGGCAAGGCGCCGATCCTGTGCTTCGTCGGCCCCCCGGGCGTGGGCAAGACCTCGCTCGGCCAGTCGATCGCGAAGGCGATGAACCGGAAGTTCGTGCGGGTGAGCCTTGGCGGCGTCCATGACGAGGCCGAGATCCGCGGCCATCGCCGCACCTACATCGGCGCGCTGCCGGGCAACATCATCCAGGGCATCCGCAAGGCGGGCACGCGCAACTGCGTGATGATGCTCGACGAGATCGACAAGATGGGCACTGGCATCCACGGCGATCCGAGCGCCGCGATGCTGGAGGTGCTCGATCCGGAGCAGAACGGCACGTTCCGCGACGCTTATCTCGGCGTGCCGTTCGACCTGAGCCGCGTGGTGTTCATCACCACGGCGAACATGCTCGACACCATCCAGGGGCCGCTGCGCGACCGCATGGAGATCATCAGCCTTGCCGGCTACACGGCGACCGAGAAGCTGCAGATCGCCAAGCGCTATCTCGTCGGGCGGCAGCTCGAGGCCAACGGTATCAAGGAAGGCCAGGTCGAGATCACCGAAGGAGCGCTTGCCGAGATCATCGCGCACTACACGCGCGAGGCCGGCGTGCGCAATCTCGAACGCGCGATCGGGAAGGTGCTGCGCAACGCGGCTGTGCGGATCGCCGAGGGCAGTACGGGTCCGATCCGGATCGACCGCGATGATCTGACACCCGTTCTCGGCGCGCCGATCTTCGAGAACGAGGTGGCGATGCGGACCAGCATTCCCGGCGTGGCCACAGGCCTCGCCTGGACGCCGGTCGGCGGCGACATCCTGTTCATCGAGGCGACGAAAACGCCCGGCGGCGGCCGGCTCATTCTGACCGGCCAACTCGGCGAGGTGATGCGCGAGAGCGCGCAGGCGGCGCTGAGCATCGTCAAGAACCGCGCGGCCTCGCTCGGCATCGAGGACGGCGCGTTCGAGAAGAGCGACATCCACATCCACGTGCCGGCGGGGGCCACTCCGAAGGACGGACCGAGCGCTGGTGTCGCGATGTTCATGGCGCTGACCTCGCTGATGACCAACCGCACCATCCGCAGCGACACCGCGATGACCGGCGAGATCAGCCTGCGCGGGCTCGTGCTGCCGGTCGGCGGCATCAAGGAGAAGGTGGTGGCCGCGGCGGGCGCGGGACTGAAACGCGTGATGTTGCCGGCGCGCAACAAGCGGGACTACGACGAGATTCCCGAAGAGGCGCGCAACCAGCTCGAGTTCATCTGGCTGGAGCGCGTCGAAGAAGCGGCGGCTGCAGCACTCGAAGCGCCGGGCGCTGTGCCGCCGGTAACGGAAGCTGCCGCGGAGGGCTGATCAACTCGACGTGAATCTCTGTTGATCAGAGCGTGAAGCCGAGACGCGCGCATCTTGAAGAAGTGCGCGCGTCTGCTTTTTGTCGATGGACCGGTAATGTTGCACCGCAAAATCGCGAAGTTCGATGCAATCATGGAGGGTTATTCTCCGATTTGCCTTTTCGTCGCCTAATCCATTCTTTTTTCGAGTTATTCCAGGTTCGCCTACTCACGTTCGCATCACGACAGGGTGTGCGTTTAGTCACTGGTTGCGGTGCGAAAGAAACCTAGATGGGGACCGTTGACGAGCGAAGGCCTGTCGGGCTCGCGCGTCGCAAGACGTCGAACGAATGAAAGGTGACGATCATGACGACCCTCAAGGTTTTGACTGCGGCTGCTGGCATCCTGCTCGCTGTGTCGGGCCCGAGCCTCGCCGCAAAGCGCGTGCACCATAACGGCTACAACGCCTATGCCAGCGACGCGGTGAGCGCGGATCGCAGCGGCGCGTACAACTACGGCCCGATCGGCGGCGGCAAGCCGGTGTTGACGCCGGCGCAGCACAACTACAACGCGGTCTCGCCGGGCGGCAATCTGCCGTATCCGGATCGTCCCTACGGCGATCCCGATCGCTGGTAATCGCGACACAAGCCCCGGCCGAAAGGCCGGGGCTTTATCGCGTTCAGCCTGCGGCGGCTTTCGATGTCTCGGTGACGCCCGACGGCATCGTGCCGGGAAACAGCTCTTTCAGCTGCGGATAGACCTCGCGCGCGAACATGCGGATGCCGTGCACCGTGTCGTCGTGCTCGAGGAAGCCGGCCTGTCCCATGATCAGGATCTGACCGTAGCCGCCGACATGGTGCCAGTGCTTCTTGATCTGCGCGAGCACTTGGTCGGGAGTGCCTGCGAACATGGTGCCGGCCTCGATCGCACCGTCGACGGTGCCTTGCTTGGTGCCGAAGGCGCTCACGACGTTGTGCGCGCCGCGCGCGAGCTGCATGTTCATCGCGACCGGCACATAGCCCGGCGGGTTGGAGAAGTGCAGCGGCACTTTGTTGGAGTTGACGTACCACAGAAGCTTTTCCGCGCCGGCGCGGGCCTTCGCTTCGGTGTCGCCGACGTAAATCAGCGCCGCGTAGGCCAGCCGGTCGATCGGAACGTCATTGCCGCGGCCGGCTTCGCGCCAGCCCTTCCGATAAGCGTCGAAGATGCGCTTCGTCGTGTCGAAGCCGGTGAGGAACGTCGCCTGGATATAGCCATGCGCACCGACTTGTTGCGCGCCGCCGGTGCTGGTGGTGCTGACCCAGATCGGCGGATGCGGCTGCTGATAGCAGCGCGGCCAGATGTTGATCGAGCGGTGGTGGAAGAAGCGGCCCTCGAAGCTGAACGGCCCGTCGTGATGAGTCCAGGCCTTCACGATCAGGTCGAGCGCTTCCCAGTGGCGCTCGTTCATCCGCACCGGATTGCTGTTCGCCGGAAGGATTTCGTAGGGCACGCCGCGCACGAAGCCGGCTTCGAGGCGGCCGTGCGACAGCACGTCGACCATCGCCATTTCTTCGGCGACGCGCACCGGCTGACGGCGGTTGGCGATCGGATTGCCCAATATCAAAAGCCGCGCCTTCTTGCTGAGCCTTGCCAGCGCGGCAAGCATCAGCGGCGCTGCCGGATCGACGCAGGTCGCGGTCTGATGATGCTCGTTGAGCATGATCTCGACGCCTTCGTCCTCGGCGATCAGCCATTCGTCGATGTAGCGGTCGTAAAGCGCCGCGCCCTTGGCCGGATCGTAGATGCGGTTGGGCAGCGACACGCGGATCGATGGGTAGCTGTCCTGTGGCGGCAGATATGGATAGGCGGTCTCGCTGAAATGCCAGGCTCTCATGTCGGGCTCCAATCAGGCTGCGAGAAAGTTGAGGACGGTCGAGGCAAAGGCTTCGGGTTGTTCGAGATGCGGCACGTGTCCGGCCGCGGGAATCGTATGTGTGCGTGCGTTCGGCAATAGCGCCGCGTAGGCCTTCAGATATCGCTCTGACACGAGGCCGTCGCTGGCGCCGCGCATGAATAGCGCCGGGCACTTCACGCGATAGAGGCGATGCTTGAGCTTGGTGCTGTGCATCCACGGCTCCCAGACGAGCAGCGCGAGCGTCTCGCGGCCGCGGAACATCGCGGTGAGCGCTTCTTCCGGCATGGTCTTGGTGTCGGGCACCATCCTGGCCGGATCGTGATAAAGCAGCTTGTCGACATCGGTCTGCGGCATCGCGAAGATGTCGGGAATGTCGAGCTTGTCGGCGGAGCCGGTCTTCACGCCGACCGGTCCGACCATCACGAGGCGGCGTACGCGTTCCGGCACTTTCGTGGCGATCTCGGCCGCGATCCAGCCGCCGATCGAGCAACCAATGATGTCGAGCTGCTTGAGGTCGAGCATGCTCAGCAATTCGAGATAGATGTGCGCGATGTCGTCGATGGAATCGAGCCATTCCGGCAGGCTCGATTTGCCGAAGCCCGGATGTGACGGCGCGATCAGGCGGTGCTTGGCCGATAGCGGCGCGACGAAGGGCTGCTGCGGCGTGAAGCCTCCAGCGCCGTGCAGGAACAGAACCGGCGATCCTTGTCCGGATTCGTGAAGCTCAAGCTCGACGTCCGCGATTTTTATCGTCTTCAAGCGGGCACCTCCCAGAACATTTTACACACTCAGATATTCGCGCAGCACGGTTTCGTTGCTCTCGATCTCGGCGGACGTGCCGGTGAAGCAGATCTCGCCTTTGTTCATGATGTGATGACGATCGCCGACCGCGAAAGCCGCGCGGAGATTCTGCTCGACCAGCAGGATCGCAAGGCCTTCGCTTTTGAGGCCGTGCAGAACCTTGACGATTTCTTCCACGATCATTGGTGCCAAGCCCTCGGACGGCTCGTCGAGCACCAGCAGTTCCGGATTGAGCATCAGGGCGCGGGCGATGGAGAGCATCTGCTGCTCGCCGCCGGAAAGCTGGAAGCCGAGATTGCGCTCGCGCGCCTCGAGGTTCGGGAACAGCTCGAAGATGCGTTGCAACGTCCAGCCGTTCTTGCTGTTGCCGCGGGCGAATACGGTGAGATTCTCGCGCACCGTGAGACTTGGGAATATGCCGCGCTCCTGCGGCACGAAGCCGACGCCGAGACGTGACACGGCGTAAGGCGGCAGCGCGCCGATGTCGCGGCCGCTGTAGCGAACGCGGCCGTCGCGCGGATGCAGATAGCCCATCACGGTGAGGATGGTGGTGGTCTTGCCGGCGCCGTTGCGGCCAAGCAGGCAGACGACTTCGCCCTTGCCGACCGAAAGCGACACGCCGCGGAGCACGTGGCTCTCGCCGTAATAGGCGTGGACGTTCTCGAGCTCCAGCATCAATGCCTCACTCCGAGATAGACCTCGCGCACGCGGGCATTGGCCTGGATTTCATCCGGCGTGCCGGTTGCGAGAATCTTGCCGTAGTAGAGCACGGTGACGCGGTCGGCGACCGAGAACACCACCTTCATGTCGTGCTCGATCATCAGGATAGCGAGGTTCCTCGGCAGATTGGCAACGAGGTCGATCATCCGCGCGGTCTCGGCCGGCGACATGCCGGACGTCGGCTCGTCGAGCAGCAGGATTTTCGGATCACCCGCGAGCGCCATGCCGATCTCGAGTTGGCGCTGCTCGCCGTACGAAAGATTGCGGACGGTGCGGCCGCCGTCGCTGCCGAGATGAACCTGCGCCATCAGGTCTGTGGCGCGCGCCATCAGCGTGGTGTTGCGGCCGGCGGGCCGGAAGAAATCGAGCGGCTTGCCGAAGCGCACTTCGAGCGCCAGCCGCAGGTTCTCGATCACGGACAGGTTCTGGAACAGGTTGTTGCGCTGGAACGTGCGCGCCACGCCCATGCGGCTGATCTGGTCGGGCGAACGGCCGGTGATGTCGGTGCCGTCGACCAGGATGTGACCGGAGCTCGGCGCGAGCTGGCCGCCGATCTGATTGACCAGACTGGTCTTGCCGGCGCCGTTCGGGCCGATGATGACGTGGCGTTCGCCCGGCGCGATCTCGAGATTCACGTCGTCGGTGACGACGAGGCTGCCGAACGAGCGGTTGAGGTGTTCGATACGGAGCGCCGTCATGGTTTGGCCTTCCGCATACGAAGGCTGCGCAGAGCGCCCCAGATTCCGTCGGGGAAGAACATCACGCAGCAGATGAAGGTGATGCCGATGATGGCGAGCCAGTGCTCGTTGTAGGAGCTGACCACGTTCTTCATGAGAAGGAACACGCCCGAGCCGATCGCAGGCCCGATCAAGGTGCCGGCGCCGCCGAGCATGGTCATGATCAGCACGTCGCCGGAGGCGGTCCAGTACAGCGCGTCGGCCGATATGAAGCCGTTGAAGATGGCGTAGAGCCCGCCGGATAAGCCTGCCAGCGCGGCTGCAATGGTGAAAGAAAGAAGCTTGTAGGCCCGCGTCGGATAGCCGACCGCGAGCATGCGCTGTTCGTTCTCGCGGATGCCGATGAAGACGCGGCCGAGCGGCGCGTTGATCAGGCGGCGCAGGGCCCAGTACACGAGCACGAAGAACGCCAGCGCCATGAAGTACATTACGAGCGAGTTGGACAGGTCGAAGCCGAGGAAGCCCGGCTTCTCGGCGATCGCGAGACCATCCGAACCGCCGGTGACATCGCGCCATTTCAGCGCGATCGAGAACACGAGCTGGGAGAAGGCGAGCGTCAGCATCAGGAAGGTGACGCCTCCGGTGCGGACGCAGAACCAGCCGATCAGGCCGGCGGCAAGTGAAGCCAACGCAACGCCTGCCACGATCCCGATCCAGGCGTTGATGCCCAACATGTTGCCGAGCACGCCGACCGCGTAGGCGCCAAGGCCGAAGAACGCGGCGTGGCCGAGCGACATCAGCCCGGTGAAGCCGAGCAGCAGATCGAGGCTCATGGCGAAGATCGCGAAGATGAAGATCTCGGCGATCAGCGTCCGGCCGTAGTCCGAGACCGCGAAGGGCAGGGCGATGAGTGCGGCCAGCGCGATGAGCTCGAAGATGCGGGTGCGCGTGGTCGGCGGCACAGGCGTGGTCGAGACTGCGGCCGGGGCGGAATCGGCATACTTGATGCCGAACAGGCCCTGCGGCCGCACTAGCAGCACAAGGATCATCGCCAAGTAAATGAGGAACAGCGCGAGGCTTGGGAGATAGGCCTTGCCGAAGGTGTCGGCGACGCCGATCAGGAGGCTGCCGGCGAAGGCACCGCGCAGGCTGCCGAGTCCGCCGATGACGATCACGATAAAGGCCGGGATCAGGATCTCGGCGTCCATGCCGGGATAGAGCCCGAGGATCGGTCCGGCGGCGACGCCGCCGAGCGCGGCAAGTGCCACTCCGAAGCCGAACATGCCGCTGAACAAGGCCGGGATGTTGCCGCCGAGGCCCGCGGCCATCTGCGCGTCGTCGACGCCGGCGCGCACCATGGCGCCGATGCGGCTTCGCTCCAGGAACAGCCAGAGCAGCAGCGCGATGGCGAAGCCGAAACCGATGAGGAACAACCGGTACGCCGAGAACACGCCGGCACCGATGTGAAGCGTGCCTTGCAGCAGTTCGGGCACAGGCAGCCGCAGCACGGAGCGGCCCCAGACGGTCTGCACGAAATCGAGAAACACGAAGGTGAAGCCGAAGGTCAGCAGCACCTGATCCATGTGGCCGCGGCGGTAGAGCGGCCGCAGGAACAGCCGCTCGATGACGATGCCGGTGACGATCACGGGGACCGGCGCGAGGATCAGCGCCAGCCAGAAGCTGCCGGTCAAGCGGAAGATCGTGAGCCCGACGTAAGCGCCGAGCATGAAGAACGAGCCGTGGGCGAGGCTCACGACGTTCATCAGCCCGAAGATCAGCGACAGGCCGGCCGCCATCAAGAAGAGCAGGACGCCGTAGACCAGCCCGTTCAGAAGCTGGGCGACGAACACTTCCATGCGGGCCTCAGCCGGCGTTCGATGGCGTTACGGAGGCAATCAGTAGATCTTCTTGCCCGGATCGGTGACGTCCTTGGCGGTGGACAAAATCTTGGTCGAGATGCTGTCGCCCTTCTCGATCACCTGGCAGATGTAGATGTCCTGGATCGGATTGTGGGTGGCCGGATCCATGCGGAACGGCCCGCGCGGCGCGTCGAACTTCACCTTGGTCATGGCCTCGGCGAGCTTGTCCTTGTTGGCGGCGTCGCCGTCGATCGCTTTCAGAGCCTCGCCCAGAGCGCGCGCGGCGACGAAACCGTAATCGGCGAACAGGTCTGGCGAGGATTTATGTTTGGCGCGGTAGTCCGTGGCGAACTTCTGGCCCTCGGCCGTCGGCACCGTGTCCGTATAGGTCAGCGCCGAGATGATGCCGATCGCGGACTTACCCAGCGCGCTCACGGTCTGCGAGTCGATGATGGTGAAGCCGGTCAGCGGCATTTTCTCCTTCAGGCCGAACTCGGTGTATTGCTGGATGAAGCGCACCGCGTCGGCGCCGGGCATGAAATCGTAGGTCACCGGTGGATTGATCGACTTGATATCGGTGAGATAGGCGCTGAAATCCGTGGTGCCGAGCGGCGGCCAGATTTCCTTCAGGATTTTGCCGCCGCGCGCGACGTAGGGCCCCTTGAACTGCGCGATGACGTCGCGGCCGCCCGCGTAGTCGGACGCCGTGGTGACGATCTCCTTGCCGAGATTGTCATAGACGTAGTTCGCCATCGGCGTGCTGAGCTGGTAGGCCGAGATCGAGGTGCGGAACAGATACGGATAGCGGTCCCAGGTGATGGCGTCGGTTCCGGCGCCCGACACCACATAGAACGCCTTCTGCTGCTTCATGTAGTTGAGCACCGCGAGCGCCACGTTGCTCGCCTGGATGCCGACCAGCAGATCGACCTTGTCGCTCTCGATCAGCTTCTTGGCCTTCTGCAGGCCGACCTGCGGATTGAACTGATCGTCCTCCTTGACGATCTCGACCTTGCGGCCCGCGATCGTCCAATTGATGCTCTCGAAATAGAGGCTCATGCCGTTGAGGTTGCCCTCCGCCGCATAGGCGAGCCCGCCGGTGAACGAGTTCAGCACGCCGAGCCTGATCGGCGCTTTGCTCTGGGCGAGCAGCGCGGGGGCGGCAAGGTTCGATGTCAGCACTGCGCCGGCGGCTGCGGAATTCCTGACGAACGCGCGCCGCGACAGACGGGCGGCGAATGGTCCCTGCTTCCTCATCGCGTCTCTCCCTCGGGCGCCGGATTTTTTGAGAGCGGCTGCCTGCACAATACTAGGCAGGATGATGCTTAGGTCGCTAGGGTTTTCCGGCGCGGTGGATCGCCCCGGCATGCAGACCGCTCTGCGCCGCGCGCTATTGACCGCTGCCCATGCACCTGATGCAAATCCGCCCAAGCCGCGTCAGCGGGGGCGATTACAGAACAGGCACTCAAGCCGCAGCGTCAGTGGGCGGAACCGCATGAACCTGGAATTCGGCATCTTCGATCACCTCGATCGCAACGACCTGCCGTTGCGCGAGTACTACGAGCAGCGGCTGAAGGTGATCGAGGCCTTCGACCGCTCCGGGTTCTACGCCTATCACGTCGCCGAGCATCACTTCACGCCGCTCGGCATGGCGCCGTCGCCCAGCGTGTTCCTGTCGGCGATCGGCCAGCGCACCGCGCGGCTGCGCTTCGGCACTTTTGTCTACGCGCTGCCGGTGCATCATCCGCTGCGGGTGCTCGAAGAGATCTGCATGCTCGACCATATGAGCGGCGGCCGCGTCGAGATTGGCTTCGGCCGCGGCTCGGTGCCGTTCGAGGTTTCGTACTACGGGCAGAACGCCGAGGAGCGCCAGCAGATCTACGCCGAACGCCTGGAGCTGATCCTGAAAGCCTTCACGGTCAAGACGCTCGACTGGAACGGCAAGTACGACGAGTTCTCCAAGGTGCCGATGGAGATGGATTCTTTCCAGAAGCCGCATCCCCCGCTGTGGTACGGCGCGCATTCGCCGGACAGCGCCGAGCGCGCCGCCCGCAAGGGGCTGAGCATCGTCACCAACGACATGCCGGACAGCACCCGCGCGATCATTGCGCGCTACCGGCAGATCTGGAGCGAGGTGCAAAGTGGCGTCGCGCTGCCCAAGATGGGCATGGTGCGCTTCATCGTGGTGGCGGAGACCGACGACAAGGCGATGGCCATCGCGCGGCGGGCTTATCTGCGCTGGCGGGCGAGCTTCACGTATCTCTCCGAGTTGAACGGCACGCTGCCACAATCGCCGCTGCGGGTGGACAGCTTCGACACGCTGATCAAGCAGGGGCAGGGGATCGCCGGCTCACCCGAAACCGTGAAAGCGTTCCTCGCCAAGCAGATCGAATACACCGGCGGTAATTATATCGTCGGGCAGTTCTGTTTCGGCGATCTGACGCTGGACGAGATGCTGCGCTCGGTGGAGCTGTTTGCAGCGCGGGTGAAGCCCGAGCTGCAGACGGCGTTCAAAAGCTAGAGCGTTTTCCACGTAAGTTGCTCCAATCGCCGCCGTCATGCCCGGCCTTGTGCCGGGCATCCACGCCTTGCTTTGAAGCCAAGGCATGGATGGCCGGGACATAGGCGAGCCAAGCGACGCCGTCCTTCGGACGGCTGTGCCCGCCCATGACGTGGATAGGCTGGTGCGATCCAACTGGAAAAGACTCTAGTGTGGAATGGCTTCTTCTAGGCGCGATTACAAGTCGGCTCCGAACAAACACGTGGTCAAGCTGCGGCCGCTTTCGCCGCCGTCGTTGCCTTGGCCCACCACACGAGTTCGTCGAGCGCGGTTTTGGCCGAAGGGAGCAGGTTCGCCTCAATCTCCTCGATCGGCTTGTTGCCGAACATGGGATGAACCGCCATCAAATCCCCGCCGCCAATATGGACGGCAGCATGCGTGGAGACCATTTGCAGCTCCACGGCAATGGAACGCAGGTGTTCGATAGCGCGCGCAGCTCCGGCGCCGCCGTATCCGATCGCGGTGAACGGCTTGCGATTCCACTCCTTGTAAGCTTGATCGAGCGCGTTCTTGAGGACGCCGGTGATGGAGTGGTTGTATTCCGCGACCACGAAGATGTAGCCGTCATATTTTGCGACGGTTTGTTGCCAGCGGATCGCTTCGGGATTCTTGCTCGGCATCCACATGTTCGATGCCATTTCATCGAAGAAGGGCAGCGCGTGATCGCGCAGATCGACCAGCTCCACATCCATGTCCCCGCGCGCCCTGGCTTGCTTCAGAATCCACTGCGCCGGCCGGTCAGCGAAGCGGGCCGGTCGCGTAGAGCCAATGATGACGGCGATTTTGGGCTTAGATGTCATGATTACCTCGGGTATGCTGGTTTCTTGCGGTAACCAACCTAAGCAAACGCCATGGCTGAACAAGAAGGCACCTTGTCGACACCAGATAACCATGAGGATACCGCCCACTGCGAGCACATCAGCCGCATGCTCGCGCGGATCAGCGACAAGTGGACTCTCCTCGTGGTGCGCGTGCTTGGCCAGGGACCCCGTCGATTCAATGCGTTGCGGCGCGAGGTCGGCGAGATCAGCCAGAAAGTGTTGGCATCGACGCTGAGGGATCTCGAGGAAAACGGCTTTGTCACGCGGACGGTCACACCCGTCACGCCGCCGCAGGTGGAATACGAGCTGACCGACCTTGGGCGAGACCTCTTCAAGCCGGTGCAAGGGATCGCAGATTGGGTCATCGCGAACGCGACGCGCATTGAAGCTGCGCGCGCGGCCTATGCGAAACGTCGCGCGCGTGAATAACTGCGCCGCCGCTTACTTCAATGAGACGTGCTGCGCCTCGATCAACTCGGCATGCACCAGATAGCGCAGCGGCCCCGGCGTGACGGAATCCAACGGCCAGCAGGTCGACAGCACCAGCTCCGGCCGGTCGGTGATCGGATCGATGCCTGAGTCGTCGTAACGCACCACGGACGTGCCGTTGACCTTATAACGGAAGATGCGGCCGTCGCGCCGCGTCACCGCGATCTCATCACCGATCTCAACGTCCTTGAGAAACCGGAAGTGCGTGTCGCGATGCGCGGAGTACACCGTGACGCCGCGCTCGCCCGCATTGGCGGTGAGCTCGACATGGCCCGGCCCGAAGGCCAGCGCCTGGCCGCTGCTGCCTTCCAGCACGATGGCGCTGGCGTTGATGCGCTTCACCTCGATGCGCGCCACCGGCCAGGTGTCGGCCCATGACCAGGGCTTCACATCGCGGCCGGTCGCGATGGTCTCGGCGAAGGCGCGCTCCAGCAACACCTGAGCGAGCAGGGCCTTGGCGTGGATGTAGAGGCCTTGGCCGAATAGAACGAGACCAGCGAGAGCGAGCATCAGAGCAACCAACCGTTTTGCATTGAGGCGTTTCATGGTCGCAGTCTTTGGTCGCGGTCCTTGAAGAAAGTGCGCGCGCGGCCTGGGGGGACGAAGGCCGCGCGCGCTGCGGGGAGGATTTCGGGGACTCCTCCCGTCATCCGGCGTCAGGGCATGGCAACACGCCGCCGGGTGAACGCGAGCAGGATCAGGCTGAGCACCAGCAGCACAGCGCCTGCAATCATCTTGAGTTCGGCATCGGTCGCCGTCTTCGGCAGATTCACCGCCCTCGGCGCCGCCGCAACCGGCGAGCGCTTGGCGAGCGCGAGCTGGACGCGGGCCTCGCCGGTCTCGGTGCGCTGCTCCAGGGGCTTGAACGGAGCAGAGCGTTCGCCGAACACCTTCTCGAAGTCCCAGCCGGCCGGGAGATTCAGCGGCAGCTCGGTGAGCTTCAGCGTCTCGCCCGAAGGCCTGCTCGGCGTCTTGTCGACCGCGACCAGGCTGGTGAGCCGCGTCACGAGCTGGTGCTCCAGGCCCAGCGCCAGGATGGCCTTGTCGGCTTCCTCCGGCGCGGACTGCCGCATGGTGCGGGCGATCTCGGCGTCGGCGATCTTGCGCCGCGCCCAGAGCTTGGAGAGACCCTTGCCCTCGGCGGCGTTTTCGAGCGGCAGCGTCACCGACCACGGACGGTCGCCGATGCGGCCCTTGATCTCGACCGAGCCGGCCAGCTTGTCGAGGCGCGCCGCCAGCACCAGCGGCTCGCCGCGATAGATGTCCGGGATCGCCGCCGGCGTCATGTCCGACCACGCGGCCGAGAACTTCACGGCGATGTTCGTCACCGCCGGGTTCTCCAGCTTGGCGAACAGGCCGCGCATCCGCTCCTCGACCTGCTCGACCGAGCCGATGTGGGTGAAGGTGCCGCGGCCCAGTTCAGCGGCGCGGTTCATCAGGTAGCTGTTCGGCGCGGAGCCGATGCCGACCATGAAGACGCGGGAGCGGCCGCGCATGGTGTCGATGGTATCGAACAGCTGCTGCTCGTTGCCGATCGCACCGTCGGTGAGGAACACGACCTGGCGGACGTAATTGCCCTCGGCCAGTCCGCGGTCGTTCAGCGCGGCGCGCATCGCCGGCACCATCTCGGTGCCGCCCTGGGCCTGCAGCGCGTCGACGAAGCGCCTGGCCTGGTCGACATGCTCGTTGTCGGCCGAGACTGCGTCGGGAAACAGCACGTCCATGGTGTGATCGAAGCGGATCACGTTGAAGCGGTCGGTCGGCTGCAGGCGGCCAAGCGCATAGATGAGGCTCGCCTTGGCCTGCACGATCGAGGTGCCGCTCATCGAGCCGGAGTTGTCGATGACGAAGATCACTTCGCGTGGCAAAGGCTTCTGCTCGGCCTGCTCGACCGCAGGCGGCGTGACCAAGGCCAGCACGTAATCGGTGTTGCCGACCTTCTCACGGAACAGGCCGACGGAAGGCGCGGTCTCGGCCGCAGGCTTCCAGGTCAGCTCGAAGTCGCGGTCGGCCGGCACCGGGCCGTCGGCGAGCTTGATGACGCGGGTGCTGGCGTCCGGGCTTTCGACCTTCACGGCGTGGAAGTGGCTCTTCACCTCGCCGAGCGGGAAGCCGGCCTGCAGGCGCACCGTGATCTGGGTCGGATTGACCGGCGCGTTCTGGGCCGGGTCGAGCACCGGCGGCGAGATGCGGTCGCGGTCCGGCACCGGATCGTTCGTGGTGACGCCCCAGCCGCCCTGGTCCCGACGGAGATCGACGCTCTGCACGACCGGCGCGGGGTTATAGCGAGGGCCGACCACCATCGGCACGCGCAGCGAGAACTGGCCGTCCGATTGATGCACCGGCTCCTGGTACTCGATCTGCACCAGCACGGTCTCGCCGGGGCCGATATTGGCGACCGAGTTGGTGAAGATGTTCGGCCGCTCTTGCTCGGTGAGCGCGGCCTTCTGGCCGTTCTGCTTGGCCTGCTCGTAGATGACGCGGGCCTGCTGGCGCTCCTTGATCTCGCCGACCACGATGCGGTCGCCGACCACCATCTTGAGCGTGTCGACCGCGCCGCCCTCCGGCAGCGGATAGACATAGACCGCCTCGACCCAGTTGCTGGTCGGATTGCGGAAGATCTGGGTGACGCGGGCGCGGATGGTCGGCCCGGAGACGGTCAGGTCGACGTCGATGCCGAGCCGGTTGGCGTCGGCATAGCCGTCCTCGGTCCTGATCAGGAGCGAGCCCGTTCGGGCGTCGCCGGGCTTGGCCAGCGGGGCCGGCTCGCCGGCCGCCCGTACTGCCCCGATGTTGATAAAAAATGCCGCAATTCCCACCAGAATTGCGGCCAAGCTTCGCGTGATCCGGAGCCCCAACGGCTCCGCAGAATTGGGCCGGTCCAGTCTGCCGGCCGGCTGGATTTCACCGCACGTGGTCATTTCCGCTGCTCCCGAACAAGCCTTCCGCCCGCTGCCGTTTGTGCGTCCGGGCACTCTTTTCCGCGAGCGTGATGATCTGGATTGTTCCGCCGCAGCCGGCCGGGACCGGCCGCGGTCCGCCGCGGGGCGTACGGTCCGGTGCGGTTTTGTGATGGTTTGTGCGTCCGCTAGAATTCAGGGGATTCGGAGGGGAAACGATGCTGGCGATGGACAAGCAGCTGACAGCCGAGCAGAGCCGGCAGGTGGCCGCGACCGTCCGCGAGGAGATCGCCCGGCGGCGCATCTCCCGGCAGCAGCTGGCTGAGCTCGCCAAGATCAGCATGTCGACCCTGGAGAAGGCGCTGGGCGGCCGGCGGCCGTTCACGCTTGCGACCACGGTGCGGCTTGAGGAGGCGCTGGGCGTGCCGCTGCGCAAGCGCACCGACGCGCCTGTTGTGATCGCGCCCGCCAATGGCGATGTCGCGCCTGACCATCTGGGCGCCTATTCGCGCCGCGCGGTGACCTGGATCGAGGGCAACTACGTGACCTTGCGGCCGTCCTTCGGCGACAAGGAATCGATCTATGCGTATCGCACCGAGATCGCCTGGGACGCCAAGGCGTCGTGCCTGCTGTTTCGCGAGGGCGAGCGGCTTGACGCCGACTTCACGCAGTTCGGCGAGGTCGCGGTGCCGAACCAGTCGGGCCATGTCTATCTGGTCACCAACAGGAGCGGCCAGCACCGGCTGATCACGGTGTCGCGGCCGACCATCACGGGCGAGATGTACGGCATCCTGATGACGCTGCTGGCCGGCAAGGGCTCGCTGCTGACGCCGATCGCAGCGCCGATCGCGTTCGTGCCGCTGAAGGCCGTGTCCAAGCCGAGCTTCGGCCGGATCAACGCCAGCGATGCGAACCACGCGCTCTATCAGAAGCACCTCAAGCGGACGCTCGACGAGCCGTTCGCGATGTTCATGCCGGGCTAATCAGAGCCCGAACAGCTTCTCGGCGTTGCCATGGGCGATGCGTTCGCGGTCGGCGGGCGCGATCGGAAGCTGCTCCAGGAACGCGCGGGCCTCCGTCATCGAGCCGTACGGATAGTCGACCGAGAACATGATCCGGTCGACGCCGACCTCGTGCATCAGGTTGAGGAATGTCGCCGTGAAGTTGAAGCCGCCGAACGTGTAGTGGACGTTCTCGCGCAGATACGCGCCGACCGGGCGGGCGAGCTTGGTCATCTCCGTCGGAAAGTTCCGGTTCATCCGCGGCAGCATGAACGGGATGCCTTCGCCGAGATGGCCGATCACGATCTGCAGCTTGGGATAGCGGTCGAAGACGCCGCCGAGGATCATGCGCGTGAGATGGATCGCGGTTTCGATGTGCCAGCCCCAGCCGCCGGTCGCGAAAACTCCGCTCACTTGCGGGCTGAAGCCGCTGTATTGCGCGTCGATGACGGCTTTGGGCGGCGGCGTCGGATGGAGATAGATCGGCGTGTTGAGCGCTTCGGCGCGCTCCAGGATCGGCCAGAAGAACTGGTCGTCGAGATAGCGGCCGCGGGTGTGGCCGTTGATGAGCGCGCCCTTGAAGCCCTGCTGGCGGACGCGGTGCTCCAGCTCTTCGGCTGCTTTGTCAGGCGCGGCCGTCGGCAGCGCCGCGAAGGCGGCAAACCGCGTCGGATGTTTCTTGACGGCGTCGGCGAGGAAATCGTTGGATTCGCGCGCCGCCGAAATCGCCTCCGCGGCGTCGGATTGCTCCACGCCGGGCGAGTTCAGCGACAGCACCTGCATGTCGATCTTGGCCGCGTCCATGTCGGCGATGCGCTTGTCGCCGACGTCCTTGAGCTGCTCGTAAATCTTGGCGCCGCGTGGCCCCATGTTGTTGCGGATGCGCTCCATGAAGTCCTTGCCTGGGCCAGCGAGAAAGCCCGGGCTGCCGAAATGCTCTTCAAGAGTGATGGTTCGCATTTTCTGTCCCTACGCGGCGGATGATTTTTCGGAAGCGTAGGCGATATCGTCACGCCGGTTCTGTCAACTCACCGGCGCGCATGGGACGCGTGACTTGGGACGCGTGCCCGCCGCGTCCGGCGGGTACTGCGCGACGACGGATCGGGATTGACGCCTCAGCGCCGTCCGTCGAGCTCCGGCATCTCGAAGTCTTCCCAGCCCGGCACGTCGGCCACTTCGGAGAACGGCTTGCCGTAGGGCCGCGTCGCGTCGATGCCGATCGACGACGCGGTGCGGAACGGCCGCGGCTTGGTCGGATCGTCGATCGACGGATCGGAGGGGCCGGCCGGGATCTGGTCGACGATGATCACGTCCTTCTGCGGCTGGGTGCGGAACGCCATCGCCCATTCGACGTCCGAGGACGAATGCACGTCGATATCGGGATCGACGATGATCGTCCATTTCGGCCGGATGTTGCTCGACATCGCGGCGAGGATCACCTGGCGCGCTTCGCCCGCGAAGCGCTGGTTCATCGAGATCACCACATAGAACGACACGCCGGCCGAGGCGCGCACCGAGATCTGATCGATCGTGGGGAACTGCCGCTTCAAGGTCTTGAGAAACGACGCCTCGAACGGGATCTGCTTGAGGATGTGGTTCTCGGTGATCGGCTTGCCGGTGAGGAGCCCCTGGAAGATCGGCTTCTTGCGATGCGTGATCGCCGTGACCGTCGCCACGGGCTTGAGCGAAGCCGGCGTGTAGTAGCCGGTGTATTCGCCGAGCGGGCCCTCCATCACGGTCTTGTCCATGTCGACTTCGAACTCGATGACGAATTCGGAGGTCGCCGGCACTTCGATGTCGCAAGTCTTGCACTTGGTGAGCTCGATCGGCGCGCCGCGCAAGCCGCCGGCGACCTCCCAGTCGTCGGTCTGGTCGTGCACCTGGACCTGGCAGGTGTAGGCGAGGATCGGATCGACGCCGATGATGAGGGCGGCGCGCGGCTTCACGCCCATCTTCTGGCACTTCGCGAGATTCTTGCCGAAGCGATGGAACGGCTGCGCCGAGAACGACACGGTGTTCTTGCTGAGGATGAGAAAGCGATAGTGGCCGATGTCCGGTACGCCGGTTTCCGGATCCTTCGACACCACGATGCCCGGCGTGATGTAGGGACCGCCGTCCTTCGGGCTGTAGGTCGGGATCGGCAGCTTGGTGAGATCGATATCGTCTCCTTCGATCACGACCTCGTGGCAGGGCGCAGCGCCTTTGTGCATCACCGGCTTGATCGGATTGTCGAGACCGTCGAGCACCTTCTGCAGAATCGATTTCTCGTCGCTCTGGAAAGCGAGCAGCGCCTTGTTGCGATCCGAATAGAGGCCGCACACCAGCGGGAACTCGGTGCTGTTGTCGTTGAAGCAAACGGCAGGACGGCCCTTCTGATAGGCCTGCTTCAACGCCTTGCCGACATCGGTGAGCGCGACCGGCCGGTCGACGTCGATCAATTCGCCCTGCTGACGCAGCACATCGAGGAACTGACGAAAATCCTGGTAGGGCATCTTGATCTCCGGAGCGTGAGCGCAGATGAGGTTGACGAGATTGCACAGAGCGGTATGTCTGGCGAAGAGGAAACGTCAAAACAAAGGATAAGCGGATGAGAGCCGCGCGTGTTGCTCTTGCTGTTGTGGTGACGATGTTCAGCGTGAGCGCAGCGAATGCGCAGCCCGCGCCGCAAGCCAAGTGGCCCGATCATCCGCTGCGTTTCATCGTTCCGTTGCCCGCAGGCTCTGCCGCCGACGTGATGGCGCGATTGATCGGCCAGAAGCTCAGCGAGCGCCTCGGTCAGCCGGTGATCGCAGAGAACCGCGCCGGCGCGAGCGGCATTCTCGGCGCCGACGTCGTCGCAAAGGGCGCGCCGGACGGTCACATGCTCGGCATCGCGACGTCGACCACGCACGTCACCGCGCCGATCTTCAATGCCAAGCTGCCGTTCGATCCGCTCAACGACTTCGCGCCGGTCGCGCTGGTCGGCATCTCGCCTTATGTGCTGGTCGTCAATCCGAAGCTGCCGGTGAAGACCGTTGCCGACGTGATCGCGCTCGCCAAGGCCAAGCCGCGCACGCTGAGCTATTCGTCGGTCGGGCAGGCGAGCCTCGCTTATCTCGCGATGGAGCTGTTCTCGGCCAAGACCGGCACCGAGTTCAATCACGTGCCTTACAAGACGTCGACGCAGGCGGTGATCGATCTGGTCGAGGGCCGCATCGACATGCAGTTCGGCATACTCGGCACCAGCCTCGAGATGATCCGCGACGGCCGGCTCCATGCCTTGGCGATCGCGACCGACAAGCGCAGCGACGACCTGCCGGATGTGCCGACCATGGCGGAGGCGGGCGTCAAGGACTTCGAGGTGTCGCTTCTCTTCGCCGTGATGATGCCGCCGAAGACGCCGGCCGAGATCGTCACGCGCATCAACCGCGACATCGTCGAGATCATGGCCGAGCCCGACGTGAAGCGCGCGCTCGCCGGCCAGGCGATCGTCGCCACTGGCAGCACGCCCGGCGAATTGCATGATCGCATCCAGCACGAAATCGCGCTGTGGCGCGGGCTCGCCGTCAAGGCGGGCCTGGTCGCGGAGGCAGGGCGCAACTAGGTCCGGCATCGCGGTCATCTGCGCAGGTTGCGGATGATCTTGCCGACCGCCTCGAACACGTCTGCGACCTCCGCCTTCGACAATCCCGCGCGAGCGCGGAGGTTCACCGCGATGGCGCAGTCGTCGAGCGGCTTCTCCAGCGCGCGGCCGGACGGCGTCAGCGTCACGATGATGCGGCGGCGATCCTGCGGATCGCGCTTCCTGCGGATCAAGCCGAGCTTCTCGAGTTGATCGATCACCGCGGTCGACGACGCGGTCTCGATGCCGATCCGTCGCGACAGCTCGACCTGGGCGAGGCCGTCGGCGTGCCAGAGCTGGCGCAGGTGCTGGTACTGGCTGAACGTGATCTTGTGCCGGGCGAGCTCCTCGCGCAGCGCGCGGTTGAACACCGCGTTGGCGTCGCGCAGCAGCATGCCGAGACCGATGTTGGGAACATCGTGCTGCGCTGCGGCGGGAGCGCGCTTTTCGAGTTTTCGAACCGTGGCGGTCACCGGCGCTCCTCTGAATTCAACGCCGCGATGGCGTTGACCCGATCATAAGGTATCTTATAATAAGACTTCTGATAATTAAAGGGAGCGAGGCCTTGGCCGAAATCCGCGTGTGCAAGAAGGGCGAGATCGCCGAGGGTCACACCCGCCTGGTGAAGAGCGGCCCTGTCGAGATCGGCGTGATCTTCCACAAGGGCGCTTACTACGCCTACCGCAATCAATGCCCGCACCAGGGGGGGCCGGCCTGCGAGGGCCTGAAGATGCCGCAGGTGGTCGAGAAGATCGGCGAGAAGGGCATCTTCCTGGGCCAGGACTTCGACGAGAGCGACATGCACATCGTCTGCCCGTGGCACGGCTGGGAGTTCCATCTCAAGGACGGCTGCCACGTCATCGACCGCCGTCACAAGCTGAAGAAATACGACGTGATCGAGCGGGGCGGCGAAATCTATGTCGCAGTCTGAGGGCAAGCCCGAGAGCAAGCGCATCGGCGCGTTTCCGGAACTGGCCAGCGATCTCGCGGCGGCCTGCGCCGAGGCGATCGAGGCCGACCGGCTGAACGACATCCCGGATGACTCGCTGGGACAAGCCTTCGGCGCGATCGTCCGGCTCTACGCCGCCAAGGCCCAGATGGGCAACGCGCCGCGGCCCTATGGCCGCAACAGCGGCGTCACCGTGACCGACGTCGCGATCGGCTGCACCGCGCTGCTGGAAAGCGCGGGCATCGAAGTGTTCGAACTGGGCGCCTGGCAATCGATGTCGGGCATCGGCCGTCTCACGCCGCAGGGCGGCAACCGTTAAACGAGGCTCCTCCATGTCCATGCTGACCGACCGCCAGGATTTGCAGAACCAGGCCAACCGCGACTTCCGCGACCTCGCGAGCGAGGAGTTCGACACCCGCACGCTCCTTCGCAACGCCGTCACCCAGGCGATCGACCGCAAGTACGAGGACTTCCTGATCGTCGACACCGACTCGCACCACTACGAGACGGAGGCCTTCAAGGAGATCGCCGAATACATCGACGATCCGGTGATGCGCTACGAGGCCAAGTTCCAGGGCCATTCGCGCGGCGGCTTCACGTCGGAGACCGGCTCGTATCAGGAGATCGCCGGCCGCATCACGCGCTATCCGGAGCGCAAGAACGAGAAGGTGCCGACCACCAAGCACCGGGATCTGACGCTGATGGAGCGCTGGATGGACGCCATGGGCGTCGACATGGCGGTGATGTTCCCGACGCCGATGCTCAACCTGTCGAACTGCCCGCGCATCCAGGTCGAGGTCGCCATGGCCAAGGCCTACAACCGCTGGCTCTGCGACAAGATCCTCGACGCCGATCCGCGCATCAAGTCGATGCTCTATCTGCCGTTCCACGATCCGGAGGCGAGCTACGAGATCGTCAAGGAGTTCGCCGACCGCAAGGGCGTGATCGGCTTCATGGTGACGTCGACGCACTACAAGGCGAACTACGACAACGCCTACATGAAGACCTACCACATGCTGGAGGAGCGCAACCTGCCGCTCGGCTTCCATGCGGCGTTTACCTGGACCGACCAGAGCCTGCAGCTCTGCAACCGCTTCATCGGCGTGCACGCGCTGGGCTTCACCTGGTGCAACATGCTGCACATGACCAATTGGATCACCAATGGCATGCCGGAGCGCTTCCCCAAGCTGAAGACGCTCTGGATCGAGAGCGGGCTCGCCTGGATCCCGTTCCTGATGCAACGCCTCGACAACGAGTTCATGATGCGCACGTCGGACTGCGGCCTGCTCAAGCGCAAGCCCAGCGAGTATATGCGCGAGATGTTCTACACCACGCAGCCGATGGAGATGGTCGACAACCGCGAGGCGCTGGAGCTGACCTTCAAGATGATCAAGGCCGACACCCAGCTCCTGTACTCGTCGGACTATCCGCACTGGGACATGGACCTGCCGTCGACGATCTACGACCTGCAGTTCCTGAACGAGGAGGGCAAGCGCAACATCCTCGGCGGCAACGCGCAGCGGCTGTTCAACCTCGATCCGGTCTATTCGCCGGTCAAGCTCGCGCGGCGTGCCGCCCGCGAAGCAGGCCAGCCTGTGGCCGCCGAATAACGGCACGTTCCCGTCTCAAGCGGGCAACTGACGGCCGGAGCCTGGTGCTCCGGCCGTTTTGTTTTGCGGTTGCGCCTGGGGTCCGCCTCAGGCGGCGCGCGGCCGGTGGCCGAAGCACAGACGGCGCCCAATCATGGATGCTGCGTACTCCACGTTTGATTGTGTGATGACGGCCTCCAGTTGTTTCTGGATTGTCTTGCCTGGCGGCACCATGGGAAGGCGCACGTCCGGCGACATCCAGCCGAGCGTGCTGAGTGCGTATTTCAAAGGGCCGGGCGTCGGCTCGCAGAGCAGCGCCGAGGTCAGCCGGCCGGCCTGAACGGCGAGGCGCTGGGCCCGCGCAATCTGTCCCTGCCGGAAGGCGAGAAACATGTTGCGGCAGAGCCCCGGCGCCACGTTGGACGTCACCGAGATGCAGCCGTCGCCGCCTTGCGACAGATATCCCAAGGCCGTGGCATCGTCGCCGGTCATGAGCCTGAAGTCCGCACCGACCAGCGGCCGCAACCGGCACGGCCGCGTCACATCGCCGGTTGCGTCCTTCACGCCGATGATCTGCGGAAGCTCGGCCAGCCGCGCCACGGTCTCGTCGGCGAGGCCGCACACCGTGCGCGACGGCTCGTCATGCAGAAAGATCGGCAGGGCGGTTGCCTGCGCGATCTCGCGGAAATGCGCGGTGAGGCCCGCTTGCGTCGGCTTGTTGTAATAGGGCACGACCAGGAGCACGGCATCCGCGCCGGCGTCCTCGGCCTCCTGGGTCATATCGACGGCATGTTCGGTCGAGTTCGATCCGCAGCCGGCGATCACCGGCACGCGGCCATGCGATACCCCGCGGGCGATGCGGATCAGCTCGACGTGCTCGGCGGGCGTCAATGTGGGCGCCTCGCCCATGGTGTCGGCGACGACGAGCGCGGATGCGCCTTCGTCGACCTGCCGGCTGCAAAACTCGGCGAACGTGTCGCCGTCAAGGTTTCCGTCCCGGTCGAACGGCGTCGGCAGCGCCGGCGCGTAACCGGAAAGCTTCGTCACGTATCGGCCGATGGTTGACATGGCGCCACCGATCTCAAGCGACAAGCCGCATGGGGGCATTGCCGCGGGCTTTCTCTTGGCCAGTTCTCTCTTGGCCAGTTTTCTCTTGGGGTGTTGGCTTCGTGTTGAGGTCAAGATTGAGAATTCCCGGCACCATGATCACGGCGCGCGGATTGCGGCCGTTCTCGAACAGCGCAAAGCGTAGAGCCTGTGCGCGGTCGACAAACAGTCCGCCCCGAAGGCCGCGCTGGTCCTTGACCACCCAGTGACCCTCACTGTCCTTGCCCAGATAGAACAGGTCGTTCGCAGCATGGGACTTCGATAGCGGAGGCTCCGAATGGTTGTTCATGGCACGTTTCCTTTCATCAACGGCTCGCGCTGGGAGACTCACGCGCGATGTCCGATGACTGGAATGTGCAGAGAGCGGCATTTGAATTCGAGGGAAGGTGAGGGACAACGTTATAAGCCCTGCATAAAGGCCCGGCTGTCTCGTCGTGGGATGGAATAGCGCGTGTGCGGCTTTGACGTTTATGCGGCGCTTATAACGCCGGCCGCGTGTCCCCCTCGAATTCATACTGGCGGCGTTCCTACATCTGTGGCGAAGGAGATAACTCAAATGGGCCGCCGTATTTTCAAGCGCGGCATCGATCCAGGCTGCGGCCGCGGTCAGCCGCTTCAGATTTTCTCCGGCATAGGGCGCGTGAGCGGCAACGTGGCTGCACGCAGAGGACATCACATCGGCGATCATCCCGGGCGAGCCGGTACACGCCTGATGCAGGCGCTCCGCGAGTTGGTCGAGGGACGTTTCTTGTCCGGGGATGTGCAGCATGGCGCCAGGTCCCGTGGCTGGGTGCAACGTCGTCGCCATGCTGAAGATGGAGAAGACGCCATAAAGAAGCGAGACGAGGTCTCGGGCGTCGTTATAGGAATGCCATAGTCATCCAGGGCTCATCGGCAGGCTCGGTCCCGGCGCCGTCCTCTTGGAAATAGCCCGGGGGACGGCCAGTTGACCTGCCGCCGGGCCTCCGGTTTGCTAGGCCATCCGGGCCGGGAACACGTGTAAGCAGCGCCGTCCGCGCTTGAGGAGACATGCCATGCCGATCGTCAACCGCGTCGCCGACCTGCACGACGAGATCAAGACCTGGCGCCACGATCTTCATGCCCATCCGGAGATTCTGTTCGACGTGCACCGCACCGCGGGTGTGGTCGCCGAGAAGCTGAAAAGCTTCGGCTGCGACGAAATCGTGACCGGTATCGGCCGCACCGGCGTGGTCGGGGTGATCCGTGGGCGCAAGGGCGGCAGCGCGCGGACCATCGGGCTGCGCGCCGATATGGATGCGCTGCCGATCACCGAGGCAACCGGGCTCTCGTACGCCTCGAAGAACGAGGGCAAGATGCACGCCTGCGGCCATGACGGCCACACCGCGATGCTGCTCGGTGCCGCGAAGTACCTCGCCGAGACCCGCAACTTCGACGGCACCGCCGTAGTGATCTTCCAGCCGGCCGAGGAGGGCGGCGGCGGCGGCCGCGAGATGGTCAAGGACGGCATGATGGACCGCTTCAAGGTCGAAGAGGTCTACGGCATGCACAACTATCCGGGCATCCCGCTCGGCGAGTTCGCGATCCGCTCCGGCCCGATGATGGCGGCGGCCGACCGAATCTATATCGACATCGAAGGGCTCGGCGGGCACGCGGCGCGGCCGCACACCTCGGTCGACACCATCGTGGTGGGCGCCGCGATCATCAACCAGCTGCAGACCATCGTGTCGCGCAACGTCGATCCGCTGGAATCCGCCGTGGTGTCGATCACCCAGTTCCATGCCGGCACCGCCGACAACATCATCCCGCAGACCGGGCAGCTGCGCGGCACCGCGCGAAGCCTGACCGAGGCCACCCGCGACATCGTCGAGAAGCGCGTGCGCGAGGTGGTGGAGGGGACGGCCAAGCTCTACGGCGCCAAGGCGACGCTGACCTACAAGCGCGACTATCCGGTGACGAGGAACCACGACCGCCAGACGTCATTTGCGGCCGAGATCGCAGCCGACGTGGTCGGCAAGGACCGCGTCGACACCGGCACGCCGCCGGTGATGGGTGCCGAAGATTTCTCGTTCATGCTGGAGGCGCGGCCCGGCGCCTTCATCTTCCTCGGCAACGGCGACAGCGCGGGGCTGCATCACCCGAAATACAACTTCGACGACGAGATCATCCCGGTCGGGACGTCGTATTGGGTGAAGCTCGTCGAGACCGCGCTGCGGGGCTGAAGCAGAATGGGGTTGTCAGAAGGGCACAGATGTCGCGTCATCGGCGGTGCCATCCCCCCGCCAGGGGAGGGTGGCCGCGAAGCGGCCGGGTGGGGAAAAGCATCAATACGCGAGAGCGCATCATTGTTGATGCATCTCCCCACTCGACCTCGCTGACGCGAGGCCACCCTCCCCTGGCGGGGGAGGGAGGGCTGTTGCATCACCAATTCAATTTCAGACGATTGAGCTAGCGGCAGGCTCTTACGGCGCTGTCTCCACAGCGCGGCGCTCCTCGGCCGGAATCGGAGCCGGCGCCGGCTGCGGCGTAATCGCAGGACGCCGCGAACCGATCTCGATGATCCGGTTTTCCAGGCCCTGCCAGAACGTCAGGTCGTTGATGCGGCTTCGTTCCAGCAGCGCCATCGCCACCGACGACAGGAACGGCAGCGACTGCACCGCGAGCGCGGCGGCGAACAGGTTGGACTGATAGACCCGCTCGAAGTTCGTGACGTAGAGCAGGATCGCGATGCCCAGCAGCAGCCCGCCCAGCACGGCTTCCCAGAAGGCCGGGAATTCCGCGCGGCGCCTGGTGGTACCGCCCTTGGCGGTGACCACGAAGGGCAGCCCGTCCTTGACAATGCCGGTGCCGACGGCGCGGGCGACCGACCACTGCATCGCCATGGCGGCGATCACCGAGCCCACCATCTGGCGCGGCTTGATGGAAACCCTCATCCGATACAGCGCGATGAAGTGAATGAGCGCCACCGCAAAGGTGGTGAGGATCGGCAGCGTCAGGACCTGATCGGGCACCACCGCGACGAGCTTGCCGTGGAGTTCGCTCAAGAGGCCCTTCGCTATATCCTCGAGCCTGCCGTTGAAATCTATTTTGGGCGCTCCATAGCGGTACAAGTCGTAGGCGAGCCACAGCGGCGGCGCGAGCAGAATCCAGATCAGGTTGAAAGCCGCCATCAGCACGCCGATGCTTTCCGCACCGAGCCACGACATCCAGCCCAGCAGGAATTCGCGCTTCTGCTCGCTGGTCAGGCTGCTGCGGCCCGGCAGGAATCGCCGCCAGTGCTTCTTCATGATCTGGAAGCCGCCATAGGCCCAGCGGTCGCGCTGGCGCTTGTAGCCCTGGTAGCTGTCCGGCAGCAGGCCATGGCCGTAGCGGCGGTTGGTGTAATGCGAGGTCCAGCCGAGCTCGAGGATGGTGAGACCGAGGTCGGTGTCCTCGCAGATCGTGTCGCTCGACCAGTTGCCGGCGGCGATCAGCGCCTCGCGCCGGATCAGGCACATGGTGCCGTGGGTGACGATGGCGTTGTGCTCGTTTCGCTGCACCATGCCGATGTCGAAGAAGCCGGCATATTCACCGTTCATCGCATCATGCAACAGGCTGCGCTTGGCGTCGCGATGGTCCTGCGGCGCCTGGATCAGGCCGACCTTGGGTTCGGCGAACAGCGGCACCAGATCCTTCAGCCAGTCGGGCTGAACCACGTAGTCGGCGTCGAGGATGCCGATGATCTCGGTGTCCCCGGCGGTATGGGTCAGAGCAAGACGGAGCGCGCCGGCCTTGAAGCCCTCGAGCTTGTCCTCGCGCACGAACTTGAAGCGCTCGCCGAGCAGCCGGCAGTGCTCCTCGACCGGCTGCCACATCGCCGGGTCGGGCGTGTTGTTGATCACCAGCACGCATTCGAAGTTCGGGTAGTTCAGCCGCGCCACCGAATCGAGCGTGAGCTTCAGCATCTCCGGCGGCTCGCGATAGGCCGGGATGTGGATCGACACCTTGGGCGGGTTCGGCAACTCGGGCACGACCGGCGGCGCCGTGACCAGCCGCACGGGCTTCCTTCCGAAGGCGATCGAGGCGATGTCCTCGATGCGGGTCAGCGCGATGAAGATCATCGGGACCAGCAGCGCCATGGCAAGACCGAAGGCGAAGGCCGCGCCGGGCACGAAGTAATGGCCGTTCCAGTAGGCGAACAGGATCGCGAGCCAGGCGCCGGCGATGTGGGCGGCGGTCGCAAGCAGCGCTGCTTGGCCGAAGGTGGCTCCGGCCAGCGCCAGGATCGGCAGCGACAGCAGCACGCCGATCGCGACCGCGATGGCGGTCAGCTTCCAGTGGTCGGGATTGTGGATCGGCCCGGTCCAGGAGAACTTCGGCTGCCGTGATGCGTCGAAGAAGCCCCAGTAGGGACCGACGCCGCCTTCGGTCCGGGCCTTCCACGGCTGGTCGTAGGCTTCGATGATGTTGTAGTCGATGCCGAGCTGTTCGGCCCGCGTGACGAAATTCCGCAGCACCGCGGCCTGAGTCAGCTGGTCGGGCACCGCGTCGTTGCGATTGGGGCCCGCGCTCGGCCAGCCGAACTCGGCGATCACGATCCGCTTGCCCGGATAGGCTTGGCCAAGCTCGTTGTACTTTTGGATGGCAAAGTTGACGGCCTGGTTCGCCGATTGGCTCTCCCAGTAGGGCAGGATGTGCGCGCCGACGAAATCAACCGCCGAGGCGAGCGAAGGGTGGTAGGCCCACTGGTGCTGGATTTCGCCGGTCGTGACCGGCAGGCCGGTCTCGCGCCGGACGCGCTGGATCACCCTGATCAGCCGCTGGACGTTGTTCTCGTCCTTGGCCCAGGTCTTGTCCTCTGCGGTGCGGGCCGCGTTGAGTCGCTTGCTCTCTTCATCAAGGAGACCGGCGGCTTCTTCCTCGCTCAGTCCCAGGTTGGCGACCGGTATCGTGATGTTGGTGTAGATCGTCTCGTTGCCGACGACGATGCTGTCGATGTTGTTGCGATACTTTTTCGCTTGCGCGATGACCGAATCGATCTCGCGCTTGTTCCGATCCGCGTCGGTGCCGAGCCAGGCGCCGATGGAGACCCGCAACCCAAACTCCTGGGCGATCTCCGGCACGAGGTCCATGCCCCGCGTGGCCGAATAGGTTCGGACCACGCGCGTGTAGGGCGCGATGGCTTGAAGGTCGGCCCGGATCTGCTCGGGCTGGCAGGCCTTCGGGTCGGGCTTGGGCGCCTCAGCCGGCTTCGGGAAGAGATCGACAAACGAAGACTTGTTGTTGTCGCCGGCTGCAGGCTTTTTCGTCTTCTGGCTATCCTCGTCCTCCGAGGAGGCGCAGCCGTTGAACGGCGTATAGGACACGCTGGGCAATTGCCCGCGGAAACCTGGTGCGCCGATCACATCGCGAGAGAGGGTCCATGCCCCAGCATGCAAACATGCCACGGCCACAACGCCGACAAGTGCGACGAAGCGCATCTTAGTGAGACCAAGCGGGGCTTGAGATGTCCGGCGCCAACCCGTCCCCTGGGTGGGCCATCGCTGCGAGGCAGCTTACCTCATTCGAGGTCATGTGACTATATACCCACAGTCGTGGCGTTTTGATGACACCGTTTATTTTGGGTCGGCCGTCAACACTTTCACCGGCCCGGAGTTCCCGAGGTCTTGGGCGGCGACGCCTGATTGTTGGCGGGCGCCGGTGCCGCACCCTGGGGCGCAGGGGGCGCAGCCGGTGCCGGCTCGGACTTGGCGGGAGCCGCCGCCGGTGCCGGCTGGGCCGCGGCGGTGCTCGGCGCGGCCGCAGGCGCCGGAGCGGCGGCGGCCGCCGCGGTCGTCGCGACCGGATTGATCCAGCAGCTATGGACGCGGTCGGTCAGGGTCCTCGGGGTCTTCGGATCGATGCTGGCGGTCTGGCGGAGCACGCAGCGGAAGGCCGACTGGATGTGCGGACCCGGGCAGCCGAACCGGTCGTAGAGGTCGAGGTGCCGGAAGGCGGTGTCCATGTCGTTGCGGTAGAGCAGGCCGACGACGTTGCGTCCAAGAAAGACACACTCGGCATTGCCGGCCGGGCCGCTGATCTGCCGCGCCGCCTCGACGAACTCATCGGCCTTGCGCTGGGCGTCCGCGTCCGCCGGCTGGGCCTGGGCAGGCTTGTCGGCCGGCTTGGCGTCGTTGCTCTGGGCCGAGGCGGGCAGGGAAGCGAACAGACACGAAGTCGCCAGTAATGCAGCGAGGCTCAAACGCAGGGGGGAAAACATGAGGCCTTTTTCTTCTTGAAGTTTGCGATCGGTCGATCGCGATTTGTGTCTGTTGAATGGGTCCGATTTGCGGCTTCAGGCGCACGATTGTTTGGTGCAGAGATTGCCATTCCCTATCGCTTTGTCCAGCGTCACGCGAAGGATTGATTAAAGTGTCGCAGCGTGTCAGCGGACCGACACATCGGGGAACAAAGTAAGCTGAACGTTGATGTATAAACCTGTCAGTCTGTTCACTTTGGCGGCCGCTGCGATCGTTGTTTGCTGGTGGTGGCTTGGCGCTGCGGTTCCTGTGCCGCCGTCGCCGCTCGCTCCCGGTGAGAAGCTCTACTGCGTCTCCTATGCGCCGTTCCGGGGCGCGCAGACGCCGCTCGATCTTTCGACCAAGATCGATGCCTGGCAGATCGAGCAGGACCTGGCGCAACTCGCCAAATCCACCGATTGCATTCGCACCTATTCGGTCGATGCCGGCCTCGACCAGATTCCCGGGATCGCCAAGCGTCACGGCCTGAAGGTGCTGCTGGGTCTTTGGGTCTCGAGCTTTCCCGACCGCACGCAGTACCAGATCGACACGGGCGTGAAGCTCGCCAACCAGTTTCCCGAGACGATCCGCGGCATCGTCGTCGGCAACGAGGCCTTGCTGCGTGGCGAGGTCTCGGCGGCGCGGCTCCGCGAATACATCGGCATCGTGAAGCGGCAGGTGAAGGCGCCGGTCACCTATGCCGATGTCTGGGAGTTCTGGCAGCGCAATCGCGAGCTTTCGAGCGCGGTCGATTTCGTCACCGTGCACATCCTGCCGTATTGGGAGGACGATCCGGTTACGGCGGCCAAAGCGGCCGACCATGTCGGTACCATCCGCAAGCTCGTGGCGGATGATTTTCCCGGCAAGGAAATCCTGATCGGCGAGTTCGGCTGGCCGAGCGCCGGACGGATGCGCGAGGGCGCGCTGCCGCAGCCGGCGACGCAGGCGCGCGTGCTCGCCGACGTGCTCAGGCGCGGCAAGGCGGACGGCTTCCACGTCAACCTGATCGAGGCCTTCGACCAGCCGTGGAAGCGCTATCTGGAAGGCACCGTGGGCGGCCATTGGGGCCTGCATGACGACGCGACCCGTCAGCCGAAATTCCAATGGGGCGCGCCGGTGTCGAATCATCCGAGCTGGATGCTGCAGGCGGCGGGTGGCATCGCGCTGGCTGCCATGGTGTTCGGAGCGGCGGTGTTTACCGGGCGGCGCTCCCGCAAGGACGAACGGCCGGGCAATGCGGCATGGATCGCGATTGCATTGAGCGCCGTGGCCGGCGGCGTGTTCGCCGGCTGGACGATCGAGAACATTCCACTGGAAAGCCTCGGCGTGTGGGCGTGGATTCTTGCGCTGGCCTTTGGCGCGGTTGCGATCTTTGTGCCGATTGCAACGGCGGCGGCCTTGGCTTCGTCGCGTCAGGTGCCTCTGTTCGACGAGGTGATCGGTCCGCAGCGCGCGCGTGACGGGCTGACTTTGGTGCTCGGGCTTCTGTTCATTGCGCTCACCGTGCTCGCCGTGCAGTCGGCGCTCGCGCTGTCGTTCGATCCGCGCTACCGCGACTTCCCGTTCGCGCCGATGACGGCGGCGGCCGTGCCGTTTCTGCTGATGTCGCTGGTCGGGCCGCGATCTGCCGCTGCGCGGCCGCTCGCCGAGACGCTGAGCGCAGCAGTGCTGATTTTGTGTGCAGCGTTCATCGTCTGGAACGAGACGATCGCCAACTGGCAGGCGCTGTGGTTTGCCGCGACGCTTCTCGCGCTTGTGGTCAGCCTGCTGCGGGCGCGGGCCGCGCCAGGCTGAGGATCAGCAATCCCACGGCGAGGCCCGACAAGGCCGTGTTGTAGAGCACGATGCCGGCGCCGCCGGCGAGCAGTGCAAGCGCAATCAGGATGAAGGTCGGCCGCAGCAGATTGAGCAGCGCCGCGGCCGCGGCGACCATGCCGAACACCTGCGGCTGGAACAGCGCGATCGACACGCGGCGGCTCATGCAGAGCCCCGTGGTCGCGGTCTCGCAGGCGATGCCGATGGTGGAATTCTGCACCACGGCGTAGCGCATGACGAAGCCATAGGTCAGCGCAACGCCTGCGATGACGGCGAGGCCGATGGCCTGGCGGGGCGTGGGACGGTAGAGCCTATCCATGCGGGCCATTCTGCCCGAATGTTCAGTGGCCCGCGACTCGCTGTCCGTCATACATCGCCGGCATGCATGCGCTGCCCATCGAGGTGATCGCGACACAGAAGCGTGCTGCCTTGGAGGCATCGTTGATCGGGCCTGCGATCAGCCGGTACTCCATGCCGCCGCGAGCGTGTTCGCGCGGCACCACGACCGGCTTCAGGCCTTGCAGCAAGTTGCCAAAGCGGCGCTGTGCGGCGATCCAGGCTGCCCGTGCGGCATCCTCGGAGGGACTGCCGCCGAGATCGACGCCGAACTGCCGTCTGGTCACGGTGCTGGCGTGCGGGGGTGGCGGTGCGGGAAGCGGTCCGCTCTCAGACGAAGGCAGTTCGGGCGTCGCGAGGCTCGACGTGACCTCCGGGTCGGTGGGCTTGGCGGTGGGGCCGGTCTGAAATGGGGTGGTGACGCTTGCCTGTGGTGCCGGCGGTGGCGGTGAGGGGGCGCTGGCCTGCGGCGCAGGCTTTGGCGGGGCGGGCGCAGCGGTCTGTGGTGCCGGCTTCGGGGGCGCCGCGGGCGCAACGGTCTGCGGCGCCGTCATGGCGACCGGCGGCGTCATCGGTTGCAGCTGTTCGACCGGAGGAACTGCGGGACTCCGCACGGCCTTCTCGAAGCGCGAGATCGAGCCGGTCATGTCGTCGACATTGTGCTCCAGCGCCGCGATCCGGGACTGCAGCCGTTCGCGGTCGGCCGAGAGCACCCGCACCGTGTCGGCGAGCCTGCGGCCTTCATTGGCGTCGAGCGGACGTGCCGCCTGGACGCCGGTCGGCGCCACGATCTCGCGAAGCTGCTGGACGGCGTATCGGGCGCGATCAGAGCCGGTCTCGGTCGAGCCGGCGAAAATCGCGATGATCAGGGCCGCCGCTGCAGAGACACCCCACCCACAGATTCGCCAGAGTTCTCGCATTCCAAAAATTCCAAGCCCAAAATTCTAAGCCGGCTATTCACCGCGTTGCACGGTGTCAGGGTCCGCACGGGTCGAATCACGCGGTGAAAAGCACTATCAGATTCGCTGCATGGGAACCTCTGCCCTGTGCTGGCGTGTTCCTGGTGCTTTCCTGGCGCTTTTGTCATGAAGGATGCTCGGATATGACGGTCCAGTGCTTGATAGAGACCGGAGCTTGATAGACCGGAGCCTGATAGACACGAGCTTGGAGAATCGATGAGCACCCGAACCTGCCTGGCCATCGTGCTCGCCGCCGGCGAAGGCACGCGGATGCGTGCGTCGCTGCCGAAGGTGCTGCACAAGGTCGTGGGCCGGTCGCTGCTGGCCCACGTGCTGCACGCCTTGCGCGCCGCGGGCGGCAGCCGGACCGCGGTGGTGGTCGGGCCCGACCGCGAGGACGTCGCGGCCGAAGCGCGACGGGAGATGCCGGGCGCGGAGATCTTCGTGCAGCACGAGCGGCGCGGCACCGCGCATGCGGTGCTGGCGGCGCGGGCCGCGCTGGAGAAGGGCGCCGACGACGTCCTCATTATCTTCGGCGACACGCCGCAGATCAGGCCGCAGACGCTGGCGAAGCTGCGAGGCGCGCTGACGGACGGCGCCGCGGTGGCCGTGCTGGGCTTCCGGCCCGCCGATCCCACCGGCTACGGCCGGCTGGTGACGCAGGGCGCGGAGCTTCTTGCCATCGTCGAGCATGCGGACGCGACCGAGGCGCAGCGCGCCATCGCGCTTTGCAACGGCGGGCTGATGGCCTTCGATGGCAAACAGGCGCTGTCGATCCTGGACAAGATCGGCAACGACAATCGCAAGGGCGAATTCTATCTGACCGATGCGGTGGCGATCGCGCGCAAGATGGGTCTGCGCGCCGTGGCCCTCGAAGTGGCGGAGGATGAAGTGAGCGGCATCAACACCAAGGCGCAACTCGCAGAAGCCGAAGCGGTCGTGCAGCGGCGGCTGCGGCAGGAGGCGATGGAGGCGGGCGTGACGCTGGTCGCGCCCGACACCGTGCACCTGTGCATCGACACCAAGTTCGGCAAGGACGTCACCATCGAGCCCTATGTGGTGATCGGCTCCGGCGTCACGATCGAGGACGGCGCCACCATCCGCTCGTTCTCGCATCTGCAGGGCGCCCAGGTCGGCCGCGGCGCCATCGTCGGGCCTTACGCGCGGCTCCGTCCGGGCGCGAAGCTGGAGGCCGACGTGCACATCGGCAACTTCGTCGAGGTGAAGGAGGCGCTGATCGAGCAGGGTGCCAAGGCCAACCACCTGACCTACATCGGCGATGCCCGGGTCGGGGCGGGCTCCAACATCGGCGCCGGCACCATCACCTGCAATTATGACGGCGAGGCCAAGCACCGCACCGACATCGGCAAGGGCGCCTTCATCGGCTCCAATTCGTCGCTGGTTGCGCCTGTCACAATCGGCGACGGCGCCTATATCGGGTCGGGCTCGGTGATCACCGCCGACGTGCCGCCCGATTCACTTGCCATCGGACGTGGCAGACAAACCGTTAAGGAAGGCTGGGCCAAGCGCCTGCGCGACTTCAAGTCGCTGGTCAAAAAGAAGGCGTAAAGCACTGTTTAAGCATGCCGTTCTTGTTTCGCCCGGGTCGCGCCTTATTTTGACACAGTGAGACATGCATTTTGATTTTCCGGAAACCCGTACCGGCGCATAAAGATCGCAAAAGCCGGTTGGGGTTGCAGGGGGTAAGTCGACTTGTGCGGGATTGTTGGGATTCTCGGCCGTGAGCCGGTGGCGGGGCAACTCGTCGATGCGCTCAAGCGTCTCGAATATCGCGGCTATGACTCGGCGGGCGTCGCCACGCTCGAGGGAGGCGCGCTGACGCGCCGGCGCGCCGAGGGCAAGCTGCGCAACCTCGAAGGCCGGCTGCGCGATGCGCCGCTCAACGGCACCGTCGGCATCGGACACACCCGCTGGGCCACCCACGGCAAGCCGACCGAAAGCAACGCCCATCCGCATGCCACCGACCGCATCGCGGTCGTGCACAACGGCATCATCGAGAACTTCCGCGAGCTGCGCGACGAGCTCGAGAAGGGCGGCGCGAAGTTTGCGAGCGAAACCGACACCGAGGTCGTGGCCCATCTCGTCACTGCGGAGATGAAGAAGGGCAAGAAGCCGGTCGAGGCGGTCGCGGCGGCGCTGCCGCGGCTCCGTGGCGCGTTCGCGCTGGCGTTCCTGTTCGCGGGCGAAGAGGACCTGCTGATCGGCGCCCGCAAGGGCTCGCCGCTGGCGGTCGGCCACGGCGACGGCGAGATGTTCCTGGGCTCGGACGCGATTGCGCTCGCGCCGTTCACCGACACCATCAGCTATCTCGAGGACGGCGATTGGGCCGTGGTGACGCGCAAGGGCGTCGAGGTGCGCGACGCCGCCGGCAGGACCGTCGAGCGCCCGGTGCTCAAATCCAACGCTGCGGCCGTCCTGGTCGACAAGGGCAACCACCGCCATTTCATGGCGAAGGAAATCCACGAGCAGCCGGAGGTCGTCGGCCACACGCTCGCGCATTACCTCGACATGGCGAACGAGCGCGTCGCGCTGCCGATGACCTTGCCGTTCGATTTCAAGAAGATCGAGCGGGTGGCGATCTCGGCCTGCGGCACGGCCTATTACGCGGGCCTTGTCGCCAAATACTGGTTCGAGCGCTTCGCGCGGCTGCCGGTGGAGATCGACGTCGCCTCTGAGTTCCGTTATCGCGAAGCCCCGTTCTCGCCGGGCAATCTGGCGCTGTTCGTCTCGCAGTCCGGCGAGACCGCCGATACGCTGGCGACGCTGCGCTACGCCAAGGAGCAGAAGCAGCACATTCTCTCGGTGGTCAACGTTCAGACCTCGACCATCGCGCGCGAGAGCGACGTGGTGATGCCGACGCTCGCGGGCCCCGAGATCGGCGTTGCTTCGACCAAGGCCTTCACCTGCCAGCTTGCGACCTTGCTGTGCATCTCGATCGCCGCCGGCCGCGCCCGCGGCGTGCTGTCGGCGGAGGACGAGCGCAACCTCGTGCGCGCCATGATCGAGGTGCCCCGGCATATTTCCGAGGCGCTGCGGCTCGAGCCGCAGATCGAGGCGCTGGCGCGCGATCTCGTCAAAGCCAAGGACGTGCTCTATCTCGGCCGCGGCACCGCCTATCCGCTGGCGCTGGAAGGCGCGCTGAAGCTCAAGGAAATCTCCTACATCCACGCCGAAGGCTACGCGGCGGGCGAGCTCAAGCACGGGCCGATCGCGCTGATCGACGAGAACATGCCGGTGGTCGTGGTGGCGCCGTTCGACAAGAGCGTGCGCCGCGAGGGCGTGTTCGAGAAGACCGTCTCCAACATGCAGGAGGTCGCGGCCCGCGGCGGCAAGATCATCCTGATCACCGATCCGCACGGCGCCAAGGAGGCCGCGGCGCTGTCGCTCTCCACCCTGGTGCTGCCCGACATGGCGACCACAGTTACGCCCATCGTCTATGCCATTCCGGTGCAGTTGATGGCGTATCATACCGCCGTGAACATGGGCACCGACGTCGACCAGCCGCGCAACCTTGCGAAGTCGGTGACGGTCGAGTGACGCACACGAAGGCCAATCATCCGAGGCCAAAATAAACAAGGCCATGAGCCCGTCCGACGACAAATCCATCCTGCCGCCCGCGATGACCGTGTCCGACATCGCGCCAACGCCAGCGCCGCAGCACGGCCCGCTCGGCCGGCTGCGCAATTATTTCCTCACCGGCCTCATCCTGGTCGGTCCGATCTACATCACCATCAATCTCACCTGGTGGCTGGTGAACTGGGTGGACGACGCGATGCGGCCGTTCATCCCGATCAGCCTGCGCGCCGAGACCTATCTGCCGTTCAAGGTGCCGGGCTATGGCGTGATCATCGCGCTGTTCGCGCTGACCTTGCTGGGCTTCCTCACCGCCAACCTGGTCGGGCGCTCGCTGGTCGAGTTCGGCGAGAATCTGCTCGGCCGCATGCCGATCGTGCGGCCGATCTACAAGACCATGAAGCAGATCTTCGAGACGCTGTTCTCGAAGTCCGGCGGCGGCTTCGGCAAGGTGGCGCTCGCGGAATTTCCGGCCGGCATGTGGTCGGTGGTGTTCATCGCTTCGCCGCCGACCCCGGACATCGCGTCGCGCCTGCCGGGCAGTGACTTCGTCTCATGCTTCCTGCCGTGCACGCCGAACCCGACCACCGGCTTCTTCTTCTACGCGCCGCGCAACCAGGTGATCGAGCTCGATATCACCGTCGAGCAGGCGATGACGCTGATCATGTCGGCCGGCATGGCGCAGCCCAACGGCAACGAGGCGCAGAAGAAGCTCGCCACGCTCGTTGAAAACGGCCGGGCCAAGGCCGTGGCCGGGGCGCCGCCGGTCGCGCCCGTGAACGGCGGCTGACGGCGCGCCCGCTCAGCCTGCGAGACCCTGCAGCCGGGTGTGCTTGCGCCACGTGGCCGGGGGAATGCCGAAGCCCTGCTTGAAGGCGCGGTTGAACGCGGACTCGGACTCGTAGCCGACCTGCTCGGCGATGCGCGCCAGCGGCGCCTCGCTGTTGCGCAGGTGTTGCGCTGCCACCTGGATGCGCCAGCGCGCCAGATAACGCATCGGCGGCTCGCCGATCAGCTTGGTGAAGCGGTCGGCCAGCGCCGAGCGCGACATGCCCACCTCGCGCCCGAGATCGTCGACCGTCCAGGCATGCGCAACACGGCCGTGCAGCAGCGACAGCGCCCGCGAGACAAACGGGTCCTTGAGGCCGGCGAGCCAACCGGTCTGTTCGTCGGACAGCGTTTCCACGTAATTCCGCACCGCCTCGACGAACAGCAACTCGGACATCTTCGCCAGCATCGCCTCGGAACCGGAGCGGCGCGCCGCCACTTCGGACGCGGCGAACTCCAGCGTGCTCCTGATCCAGGCTCCGGCGGCGCCGTGCCGGGTATCGAACTTGATGAGCGGCGGCAGCGCTTCGGCGAGCGGATTGCCGTCGAGCTTGTCGCATCCCAGGAAGCCGCAGACGATGCGGGTCGGCTCGCCGCCGCCGCCGTGGTTGATTGCGATGAGGCCGTCACCCTCGGGGATCTGGACGATCTCTCTGGTCGGCACCGGCATCAGATCGAGCCGGCTTCCCATGAGATGCAGGTCGTTGTGCGGCAGGATCATCACTTGCCCGCCTTCGAACTCGACCGGCTCGCTGTTGGGGAGCCGCGCCAGCACGCGTCCGGAAACCACATAGTGGTAGAGCACCATGTGGTCGGCGCCGCTGAGCAGCGGGCTGCACTCCTGAGGCTCAGGGCGCGACTCGATGCACCAGGGGGCGGTGAACTCAGCGTGAAGGAATACGCCACCCTTCAATCGGATGACGCGCAACAGGTCTGAAAGTGCATCCATGGCCGGGAAATCTGGCGTCCTGAGTTATGGTGTCTTGGTTCTGGCGTTTTGGGCAAGACATCCGGCGTGCGGATCATTCGCGCGCCCCAACCACCCGACTATATCAGCGACCAATATTAGTGCCCAAGACGACGGCCGGACCGGTTGCGGTCCCGAGGCTGCGTCGAAACATCGCAACGAATGTATTGAATGGAGAGAATTGTGAGCATGAACTGGACCGTGCCGTTTGCGGCACAGAGCACTGGAGAGCGGTGGTACCGCCGCTTTTGGACCGCGGTGGAGCGCCGTTGGAGCGCCTACAGCCGATGGCGCGTCGAGCAGCGGGCGGCCGCACAGCTGCATGCGATGAGCGATCGCGAGCTTCAGGACATTGGCCTGATCCGCTCGGAGATCAGCCGCGCCGTCAACATCATACCGTTGACGGATGCCGGCTTGAGCCGTCGCGAGCAGCAGCATCCCACCAAGTGGCGCGGCGCCGTCCGCACCGTTCGTTAGACGATTTTTCAGCAAGGAGAAAGTTATGACGACCAAGACCATGCATCCGGAAACCATGATGCTGCACGCCGGGCCTCGCTGCGACGCCGGCACCGGCGCCGTTGCGGTGCCGATCTTTCAGACCTCGTCGTTTCAGTTCCGCAACACCGAGCACGCATCGAACCTGTTTGCGCTGAAGGAGCTGGGCCCGATCTACTCGCGGATCGGCAATCCGACCTGCGATGCGCTCGAGCAGAAGATGGCGGCGATGGAGGGCGGCGCAGCCGCGATGGCGGTCAGCTCCGGGCAGTCCGCATCTGCCGTGGCGATCCAGAACCTGTGCCGCCCGGGCGACAACGTCGTCAGCGCGACCGATCTCTATGGCGGCACCTGGAATCTGTTCGCCAACACGCTGCCTTCGATGGGCGTCACGGTCCGCTTCGTCGACCCCGCCGACCCGGAGGCATTCCGCCGCGCCACCGACGCGCGAACTCGCGCCTATTACGCCGAGACCTTGCCGAACCCGAAGCTCACGGTGTTTCCGATCGGCGAAGTGGCGGCGATCGGGCGCGAGCTCGGTGTGCCGCTGATCGTCGACAACACCGCGGCGCCGCTGATCTGCCGGCCGTTCGATCACGGCGCAGCCGTGGTGGTGCACTCGCTGACCAAGTATGTCGGCGGTCACGGCAATTCGATCGGCGGCATCATCATCGACGGCGGCAACTTCGACTGGGAGGCGCACAAGGAGCGCTTCCCGACGCTCAACGAGCCCGATCCGAGCTACCACGGCGCGGTGTGGACCGAAGCGGTGAAGCCGCTCGGTCCGATCGCCTACATCATCCGCGCCCGCGTCGTGCTGCTGCGTGACATGGGCATGTGCATGAGCCCGTTCAACGCGTTCCTGTTCATCCAGGGCATGGAGACGCTGGCGCTGCGGATGCGCGAGCATTGCGCCAACGCCGCCGAGGTGGCGCTGCATCTGCAGCGGCATCCCGAGGTGTCGCGCGTCATCTATCCGGGACTGCACGAGGACAGGGAGCAGCTCCGCCGCGCGCAGAAGTACATGAAGGGCTTCGGCGGCCTGGTCGGCTTCGAGCTGAAGCGGGGCGGCGGCGAGGCCGGCGCGCGCTTCATCGATGCGTTGAAGCTGTTCTATCACGTCGCCAACATCGGCGATGTGCGCTCGCTCGCGATCCATCCGGCCAGCACCACCCATTCGCAGCTCAGCCCCGAGGATCAGCTCGCGAGCGGCGTGACGCCCGGCTATGTGCGGCTGTCGGTCGGCATCGAGCACATCGATGACATCATCGCCGATCTCAACCAGGCGTTGGCGGTCGCGACGGACGGGATGGCCAAGGCCGCATAGCAGCTAAGAGCGGTTCCATAACGGTGGATGACGTCCCGGCGCATATTGTTGTGGATATGTGCCGGGACGTAGGCTCGCTCCGGTAACAACGAAACTGCCGGGGAGCGAGCCATGGGCTTCGTGGAAGCACTGACGTCGGGGTTCAAGAATTACGTCAATTTCAGCGGACGTTCGCCTCGATCCGCATACTGGTTCTGGATCCTGTGGATGATCATCATTGGGGTCATCGCAATCATCCTCGATATCATGATCTTCGACACGCCGCAGGGCGGTCCAATCAACATCATCTTCGGCCTGGCGACGTTCCTGCCGGGTCTGGCGGTCGGCATCCGCCGGCTTCACGATCTCGATCGCACCGGCTGGTGGGTGCTGATCGTGTTCGTGCCGCTGATCGGCATCATCCTGTTGATCGTCTGGGCCTGCATGAAGGGCACGAGCGGCCCCAACCGCTTCGGTCCCGATCCGCTCGGCGGCGCCTGAGGGCTAGCCGGCGCGCAGCAGCCGGATCGCCTCGTCGCGCTCGAACAGATAGAGCAGATGCCGCAGCGCCTCGCCGCGCGGCGAGGCGAGGTGCGGGTCGCGCGACAGAATGAGCGCCGCGTCGTCGCGCGCGGCCGGGATCAGCTTGCCGTGCACCTCGATGCGGGCGATGCGGAAGCCCGGCAGGCCGCTCTGCTTGGTGCCGAGCAGATCGCCTTCGCCGCGCAGCCGCAGGTCCTCCTCGGCGATGCGGAAACCGTCCTCGGTGTCGCGCATGATCGCGAGTCGCGCTTTGGCGGTTTCACCGAGCGGCGCGCGGTAGAGCAGGAGGCATGTCGAGCGCTCGCGGCCGCGGCCGACGCGGCCGCGCAACTGATGGATCTGGGCGAGACCGAAGCGTTCGGCGTGCTCGATCACCATCACGGTCGCGGCCGGCACGTCGACACCGACCTCGATCACGGTTGTGGCCACCAGCAGCTGTGTCTCGCCGGCCGAGAAACGCGCCATGGCGCGGTCTTTCTCCGCGCCCTTCATCTGGCCGTGCACGATGTCGACCTTGTCGCCGAAATGCTTCTTGAGATCGGCGAAGCGGTCTTCCGCGGCAGCGAGATCGCTGGTCTCGGATTCGGCGACCAGCGGACAGACCCAGTAGACCCGCTTGCCTTCGCTCACCGCACGGCCGACGGCCTGCACCACCTCGTTCAACCGATCCAGCGGGATGGTGCGGGTGTCGATCGGCTGGCGGCCGGCGGGCTTCTCGCGCAGCTCCGAGATTTCCATGTCGCCGAAATACGTGAGCACCAGGGTGCGCGGGATCGGCGTCGCGGTCAGCACCAGCATGTCGACCGCCTCGCCCTTGCGGGCCAGCGCGAGGCGCTGGTGCACGCCGAAGCGGTGCTGCTCGTCGATGATGGCGAGCGCCAGATCGCGGAACGCCACCTCGTCCTGGAACAGCGCATGCGTGCCGACCACCAGATCGAGCTCGCCGATCGCGAGCCGCTGCAATGTCTCGTCTCGCTCCTTGCCGCGCTCGCGGCCGGTCAGCACCGCGACGCGGATGCCGGCCTTCTCGGCGAGCGGCGCAATGGTGGCGAGATGCTGTCGCGCCAGGATTTCGGTCGGCGCCATCAGCGCGGCCTGCCGGCCGGCCTCGATCACGGTGGCGGCCGCCATCAGCGCTACCACGGTCTTGCCCGAGCCGACGTCGCCTTGCAGCAGCCGGATCATGCGCTGCGGCCGTGCCAGGTCGGTGACGATGTCGTCGACCGCGCGGCCCTGCGACGGCGTCAGCGCATAGGGCAGGGCCCTGGCGACTTTTGCGCGCAGGATGCCCTCGCCGGAGCTGCCGCGTCCCGGCAGGCTTTTCTGGTGCTGGCGCACGAGGCCGAGCGCCAGCTGCCCGGCGAGGAATTCGTCGTAGGCGAGCCGCGCCCAGGCCGCGCTTTCCGGCAGCACGGACGTGGGCTCGGCCGGATGATGCAGCGCTTTCAGCGCATCGGCGAAGGCCGGGAAGTCGTTGCGGTCGAGCCAGGCCTCGTCCTGCCATTCCGGCAGCTTCGGGATTTTGGTCAGCGCCGCCTCGACCGCCTTGCGCACCACATTGAGCGACAGCCCCTCGGTCAGCGGATAGACCGGCTCGACCAGCGGCAGCTTGTGCAGCTCCTCGTCGCTGACGACGCGGTCGGGATGCACCATCTGCAGCATGCCGTCGTAGAGCGCGGTTGTGCCTGAGACAGTGCGATGCTCGCCGACCGGCAGGAGCTTTTCGAGATAGTCGCGCTTGGCATGGAAGAAGGTCAGCACCACATCGCCGGTCTCGTCGCTGGCATAGACCTGGTAGGGCATGCGCGGCCGGTTGGGCGGCGGCGGGCGGTGCCGCTCGACCGTCACGCCCACGGTGACGATGCTGCCTGGCACCACGTCGCGGAGCTTCGGCCGCGAGCGCCGGTCGACGGTGCCCGACGGCAGGTGGAAGAGCAGGTCCACCACCCGCGCCGGCGCGTCCTCGCCGCGGTCGAACAGCCGCCGGTAAAGCTTCTCGAGCTTCGGGCCGGTGCCGGGAAGCGCGGTCAGTGCGGCAAACAGCGGGTCAAGCAGCGATGGGCGCATATCTGGCTCTTTGGCATGCAAGCTGCACGGGATTTTGACGCGCTTCAACAAGTTGCGCATAGGTTGGGGGACAACGGAGTGAAGGCAATGACTTTGTGGAAGTGGCTGCTGGGGGCGATCCTGCTGGTGCAGCCCATGGCGGTATCCGCCCAGGCGCAAGCGCAGGACTATCCGACCCGTCCCGTCAGCATGGTGGTGGCCGCGGCAGCCGGCGGGCCGATCGATGTGTTCGCCCGGATCATGGCTGAGAGAATGTCGCCCACGCTCGGCCAGCGGATCATCGTCGAGAACGTCGGCGGCGGCGGTGGCACGCTCGGCGGCCAGCGCGTCGTGCGCGCCGAGCCGGATGGCTACACCACGCTGCTGGGCACCATCGCCACCCACGCCAATCCGCAGCTCTACAGCGACAAGCCGCTCTATGACCCGATCAACGACTTCGTGCCCGTGGTGCTGATGGCCGAGATCCCGCTGATCCTGATTGCCCGCAAGGACCTGCCGGTCAGCAACTTCGAAGAGTTCGTCGCCTATGCCAAGGCTAACGAGGGACTCCTGAACTACGGTTCGGCCGGAGTCGGCTCCTCGGCGCATCTCGGCTGCGTCATGCTGGAGCAGGCGATCGGCACCAAGTTCCAGCACGTGCCGTATCGCGGCACTGGGCCTGCGATGCAGGACCTGATCGCGGGCCGCATCGACTTCCTCTGCGACATCGCGGTGACGGCGGTCGCGGCCATCAACAACGGCAATGTGAAGGCGCTGGCGAATCTCTCTCCCACGCGCTCGCCGGTGCTGCCCAATTTGCCGACCGCGGCCGAGAGCGGCCTGCCGACGGTCGCGGCCTACACCTGGACGGCGCTGTTCGCGCCGAAAAACACGCCCGAGGCGGTGGTGACCAAGCTCAACAGCGCCGCGGTTGCGGCGATGGAGAGCAAGGGGGTGCGCGAGCAGCTCGAAAAGGTGGCGGCGACCTTGGTGGCGCCGGAGCGGCGGACGCCGGACTATGCGGCGACCTTCGTCAAATCAGAATGGGACAAGTGGGGCGCGGCCATCAAGGCCGGCGGCGCGATACCGCAATAGGTCTCTCGTCGTCCCCGCAAAAGCGGGGCCGACCAAGGTATTGGAGGATTGCGCGCGCTGCGGTCAGCGCGTTCGCCGGTGATCGGTCAGCCGCGCGCCGCCGCTCGAGACCTCGTGGCGATGATGAGGCTTGAGGTCAGTGCGCCGCGTCGGCCACAGGACGTTAGAAGATCAATCCGATCAAGGCGAGAAAGGGGAGCAATCCCTGAATCCAGAGAAGATGCTTGTTTACCGACCAAGCACCGTACGCTGCGGCGGCTATCACGCAGATCACAAAGAACAGCGCCAGTTTGACGAACTGGCCCGGCGCATACAGCGACCAGAGCAAGCCAGCTGCCAAAAAGCCATTGTACAAGCCTTGGTTCGCGCCCAGCACCTTGGTCTCCTGTACGCACCCAGGGCTCAGTTTTGGTTTTGGCAATCTGCTCGCGACAAACGTCCAGAAAAACATTTCCAGAATCATGAAAGCGAGCTGTGCGGCAGCCGTGAGTCCAACGAAAAATCTGGCAAATGACATTGTCTCCCCCGAGTTTTGGTAGGCGTGTAAATTTACAAATAACAACTGTTGATAGTAGCTGCGGCCACAGGGGCGATTCAAGGCCAAAGGAACACTCATCAGTTGTGGCGATTTGTCCGCCATTCATTGCCGATGCGGCGTCTCTCGCGACCCGCAAAAATCGAAGCGTGCATTCGCGCATTGCCGCTGACATCGGAGCGGGAGGCCACTATATGAAACCCCGCACCCGGCCCCCGCCGGGTTTTCGGCGTTGGTGACGGCATGACTGGAAGCACGATTTCAAGCGACGGCCTGGACCCGCGGCGGCGGAAGATGCTGTTCCGGTCCTGGCATCGCGGCACCCGCGAGGCCGACCTGATCATGGGCCGCTTCGCCGACGCCCATCTCGCCAATTTCAATGACGCCGAGCTCGACCAGTTCGAGCATCTGCTCGATGCGCTGGAGACCGATCTGTTGTCCTGGATGACCGGGCTGACCGAGGTTCCCCCCGACCACGACACCGCGATGTTCCGCCGGGTGCGTGAGTTTCATTTCGCGTCGGGGAAATAACCGATGGCCAAATCTCCGATGGCGAAGTCGCCCGCCGAACTGCTCGCGCCCGACCGGCCGCTGACGCTCGCCAACGTGGCGGACGGCGCCGAAGGCCTGGTCATTGCCGATCTCGCCAAGGCCGTCGCCGCGCGTCCCAACGCGCCGGCGACCAGCGCGGTGGTGATCTGCCGCGATGGCTCGAAGATGGCGGCGCTGGCGCGCTCGCTCACGTTCTTCGCGCCCCAGCTCGAGGTGCTGCAGTTCCCGGCCTGGGACTGCCTGCCGTACGACCGCGTGTCGCCGCACGCCGCGATCGTCGCGCAGCGCATGACCGCGCTGTCGCGGCTGGCCCGCATCAAGGGCCGCGAGAAGCCCGCCGTGCTGCTCACCACCGTCAACGCCGCGCTGCAGCGCGTGCCGTCGCGCGACCAGATCGCCAGGCAGGCGCTGTCGGCCGCGCCCGGCAACGTGCTCGGCATGGAAGGCGTGATCCGCTGGCTCGAGCTGAACGGCTTCATCCGCAGCTCCACGGTGCGCGAGCCCGGCGACTACGCGGTGCGCGGTGGCATCCTCGACCTGTTCGCGCCCGGCATGGACCTGCCGGTGCGGCTCGACTTTTTCGGGGACACCATCGAGACCATCCGCAGCTTCGATCCCGAGAGCCAGCGCACCGTGATGGACATGCGCGGGCTTGATCTCGTGCCGGTCGCCGAATTCCAGCTCACCACCGACACCATCCGCAAATTCCGCACCGGCTATGTGGCGGCGTTCGGCGCCGCGGGGCCGGATGACATTCTCTACGAAGCAGTGAGTGAAGGCCGCCGCCATGCCGGCATGGAGCACTGGCTGCCGCTGTTCCACGACCGCATGGACACGCTGTTCGACTATCTGCCCGGCGCACCGGTCATTCTCGAAAATCAGGTCGAGGACGCAGCCCGCGAGCGGCTCGCGCAGATCGCGGACTATTACGAGGCGCGCAAGGAGCCGCTGATGGGCGAGGGCGTGCCGTACAAGCCGCTGCCGCCGGACCGGCTCTATCTGCCCGAAGCCGAATGGAACGAGCGGCTCGGCACCGCCGCACTGGCGAAGCTGACGCCGTTTGCGGTGCCGGACGGCGGCGCTGCGCACGTCGACGTCGGCACGCATCAGGGCAAGAACTTCGCAGCCGAGCGCACCGACAACGCCGCGGGCGTGTTCGATGCCGTCACCAAGCATGTCATGGGGCTGCAGGCCGACGGCAAGCGCGTGGTCGTCGCACTTTGGAGCGAAGGCGCGCGCGAGCGCATGAAGCATGTGCTGGCCGAGCACGGGTTGCACAATCTCACCAATGTGGGCTCGTGGCCCGAGACGCTGGGGCTGCCAAGGCCGCAGGTGGCGCTTGCGGTGCTGGGCCTCGAGACCGGCTTCGAGACCGCCGACGCCGCGGTGGTCGGCGAGCAGGACATCCTGGGCGATCGTCTGGTCCGTCCGCGGCGCGCATCGAAGCGCGCCGAGAACTTCATCGCCGAGGTGACCAGCCTTTCGACCGGCGATCTCGTGGTGCACGTCGATCACGGCATCGGCCGCTTCATCGGCCTGCAGAACATCGAGGCGGCCGGCGCGCCGCACGATTGTCTCGAGATCCAGTACGCCGAGAGCGCCAAGCTCTATCTGCCGGTCGAGAACATCGAGCTCCTGTCGCGCTACGGCTCCGAGGACACCGGCGTCGAGCTCGATCGCCTGGGCGGCACCGGCTGGCAGACCCGCAAGGCGCGGATGAAGAACCGCATCCGCGAGATCGCCCACGAGCTGATCAAGATCGCGGCCGAGCGCAAATTGCGCGAGGCGCCGAAGCTCGTGCCGCCCGCGGGCGCCATGGACGAGTTCGCATCGGGCTTCCCCTACGAGGAGACCGAGGACCAGCAGTCCGCGATCGATGCCACGCTCAATGATCTTTCAACCGGCCGTCCGATGGACCGGCTGATCTGCGGCGACGTCGGCTTCGGCAAGACCGAGGTGGCGCTACGCGCGGCCTTCGATAGCGTGATGAACGGCAAGCAGGTGGCCGTGGTGGTGCCGACCACGCTGCTCGCGCGCCAGCACGCCAAGACCTTCACCGAGCGCTTCCGCGGCTTCCCCGTACAAGTGGGGCAGGCTTCGCGGCTCGTGTCGTCAACCGAGCTCTCCCGCGTCAAGAAGGGCATCGCCGACGGCGGCATCGATATCGTGGTCGGCACTCATGCGCTGCTCGGCAAGAACATCAAGTTCAAGGACCTCGGCCTCGTCATCGTCGACGAGGAGCAGCACTTCGGCGTCGCCCACAAGGAGCGCCTGAAATCGCTGCGCGCCGAGGTGCATGTGCTGACGCTGACCGCGACGCCGATCCCGCGTACGCTGCAATTGGCGTTGACCGGCGTGCGCGATCTTTCGATCATCGCCTCGCCGCCGGTCGATCGGCTTGCGGTGCGCACCTTCGTCTCGCCGTTCGATCCGATCGTGGTGCGCGAGGCGCTGCTGCGCGAGCGCTACCGGGGCGGGCAGTCGTTCTACGTCTGCCCGCGCATCGAGGACCTGGCCGAGCGCAAGGATTTCCTCGACAAGCACGTGCCCGAGGTCAAGGTGGCGGTGGCGCACGGCCAGATGCCGCCGCAGGTGCTCGAAGACATCATGGCGGCCTTCTACGACGGCAAGTTCGACGTGCTGCTTTCGACCACCATCGTCGAGTCCGGTCTCGATATCCCGGCCGCCAACACGCTGATCGTGCACCGCGCCGACATGTTCGGGCTGGCGCAGCTCTATCAGCTGCGCGGCCGCGTCGGCCGCTCCAAGCTTCGCGCCTACGCGCTGCTCACGCTGCCGGAGAAAAAGAAGATCACGCCGCAGGCCGAGCGCCGTCTCAAGGTGCTGCAGTCGCTCGACACGCTCGGTGCGGGCTTCCAGCTTGCCTCGCACGATCTCGACATCCGCGGCGCCGGTAATCTCTTGGGCGACGAGCAGTCCGGCCACATCAAGGAGGTCGGCTTCGAGCTCTACCAGCAGATGCTGGAGGAGGCCGTGATGTCGCTCAAGGCCGGCATCGCAGAACCGGTTGCCGACCGCTGGTCGCCGCAGATCACCATCGGCACGCCGGTGCTCATTCCGGAGACCTACGTCGCCGATCTTTCGGTGCGGCTCGCGCTCTACCGGCGGCTTGCCGATCTCGAAGAGGACCAGGATATCGAAGGATTCGGCGCCGAGCTGGTCGACCGCTTCGGGCCGCTGCCCGACGAGGTCGAGCATCTGCTCAAGATCGTCGCCATCAAGGCGCTGTGCCGCAAGGCCAATGTCGAGAAGATCGAGGCCGGCCCGAAGGGCGCGGTGCTGCAGTTCCGCGACAACTCCTTCGCCAATCCGGAAGGGCTCATCGCCTTCATCAGCAAGCAGGGCGCATCCGCCAAGGTGCGCCCCGACATGAAGGTCGTGCTGTTCTACGACTGGGAGAAGCCCGCGCAGCGCCTGCACGGCACCACGGCGGTGCTGCGAAACCTCGTGCGGATCGCCGGCCAGGCCAAGGCGACTCCGCCGCAAAAGCAAAAAGCCCCGGCGTAAGACGCCCAGGCTTCACTCAGCGCCTGCCGTACTTCTGCTCCAGCGTCTCGAAGAACCCCTGGCGCTTCAACTCGTCGAGAATGCGCGTGTCGACATGGTCGGCAACGTTCATGCTGCCGCCCGCGGGAAACTGCGCCAGGATGTTCGCGGCGGCGGCGCCGGTCGGTTCGATGGTCGGCGGCGACAGTTGCACAAAATCGTTGTAGCTGATGTCGAGGATCTTGGCGTCGCTCGTGTTGGTCTGTCGGGCAAGCACGTCCCGTGCGCGGGCGCCGTCGCGGATCGCGAGCTGGTTTCCCTCGGCGGTCGCCCGCAGGAAGCGCGTCAGCACGTCGTGCCGGTTCTCGATCGTCTCGCGCCGCACCGCGATGCCGGTGAACAGCCACGGAATGCGCTCCGGGACGAGGTCGAGCAGCACATGCAGGCCCTGCTCGCGCGCGAGGCTCGCGGTCGGCTCGTTCACCGCCGTCGCCCGGATCTCGCCGGATTTGACGGCCGCGAGCCGCCGGCCGCCGCCGCCGTACTCCTTCAAGGTGACGTCGTCTCGATTGAGTCCGAGCCGTTGCAGCGCCAGTGTGACGGTCGCATCGCTCTCCGATCCGAACGTGCTCACGCCCACGGTGCCGCCTTTCAGCTGGGCCGCGGTCGTGATGCCCGGATTGGAGAAGAACGTGAAGCGGATGACGTTGGCGAGCGAGGCGACGATCCGCAGATCGCTGCCGGTGCGATTGAGCCGCGCGACGGACGAGAGGCCGACATGCATCGCGTCGATGCGGCCGGCCGCAAGCTCGGCCGTGCCGCGGCTGCCGCCGTTCATATTGATGATCTCGACCTTAAGCCCGTTGGCCGCGTAAAGGCCGGCGGCGTCCGCCATCCAGATGGCGAGGACGGTGTTCACCTGTTCGGAGATGCCGACCTTCAGCGGCGTCAATTCGGCGGCGTTCAAGGTCGCGGCCTGCAACAGCCAAAGCAGCAGTCCCGCGAGAGAACTGCGTCCGTGCGCGTACCTCGGCTGCATGAGCGTATCCCGACCTCCCCAGAGTTTTAGCGTTTGATTTTGTCGAGAAGAGTGTCGCCCGCGACGCGGCGGCGTCAAGGCGCGTTTCAGTCGGGCCTCCTGCTCTCGGCCTGAATAGGTGGTGCCGCACGCGCGTGAACCTTCGTATTGCAGGGTGGGCGAAAGCGGCATAGCGTTACCGCAGCGAGCCCGCCGGAACGCTCACGATAGAAGAGCAGGCCGCAAGATCGTCTGGGGGCGATCGAACAAGGAGGCCCGGCACGCGGTTGCGCGATTGTCCGGGCGGTGGCGTAGGGGTTGCATCATGAGCGTTTCATTGCGGACGCTGGCCTGCGGGCTGGCTGTTGTTGTTTGCGGCGCAGCGGCTTCGCAGGCCGCGGACATCCCAAAACCGATCTACAAGGCCGCGCCCGTGATGGCGCCGGCCTTCAACTGGTCGGGCTTCTACGGCGGCATTCACGTCGGCTATGGCTGGGGTAGCGACAATGTCGATATCGGCATCGTCGATCCGGCCGGCATCGCGCAGGCGGCTGCTGCCGCAGGCGTGTTTCCGGTGAACTATTCGATCCCGCGCGACGGCGTGCTCGGCGGCGTGCAGATCGGCTACAACCGCCAGATCGGCTCATGGGTTTGGGGCGTGGAGGCCGACTTCTCCGGCACCGATCTCAGCGGCTCCAAAACCGTTCTGGTGCCGCCGGTCGGCGCGTTCCCGAACCTGTCGAACGTCTCGCAGGACATGGACTGGTTCGGCACGGTGCGGCTGCGCGTCGGCTACGCCATGAACGACTGGCTGTTCTACGGCACCGGTGGTCTCGCCTACGGCCACGTGAAGTACAGCTACGCGCAGACCAATGTGCCGTTCGGTGGCACCGTCAACATCGCCGCGTCGGATTCCAAGATCGAGCTCGGCTGGACTGCAGGCGCAGGCATCGAGCGCGCTTGGGGCGCATGGACCGCGCGGCTCGAATATCTCTATTTCGATCTCGGCTCGCACGAGCTGTCGGCGGTGCACAACCTCGCGCCGACCGTGTTCTTCCTGCCGAAGTTCGACAACACCGGCTCAATCGTGCGTGTCGGTCTCAATCGCAAGTTCGGCTGGGCCGGCCTGCCGTAGCTCAGCAGCCGGACGCCTGCGACACGCCGGACGGCATCGCCATGGCGCTGCCGTTGTCTGCCGCAAGCGCGGTCGGATCGGTGATGACGTTCAGCGGGATCGTTCCGTCTGCTGCACACGTGGACGTCGATGGGACGACGGGCGCCGGAACCAGAATCTGCGGGCTTTGGCCCGGTGCCCCCACTTCCGTCTGGGCGGCCGGCGCGGTCGCGTCGGCATAGGTCGAGCCGTCAACGGTTGCGAGCCCGGGCAGCGTGACGGTGGTGTTGGTGCCCAGATCCTCGAGGATGGTGTTGGTGGTGACGTTCGGATCGCAGCTTCCACTCAGTGCTGCGGAGCCGAAAGCCGGGGCAGCTGGAAGCGTCAAGCCGGGCGGGATCGGTGTGGGCGCCACGCCCGTGAAGGGGTCGGCGGTGCTGCCGTTGAACGGCACCGCCGCGGTGGCGCTGGATGCCGGACACCCCACAACAGCACCCAGGCGTCGTCCGGTTATCACACCCAGGCGACCGGTGCCGATCGTACCCAGCGCCGGCGCGGTGGCCACTGTCGGCCCCATCATCTGCTGGGCCAGTCCGGCATTCGAGCCGCAGACGACGAGAAGCGCCGTGACGATCGCCAAGCCTCGCATTGTAGCCTCCTGTGTTTGACCCGCGGCAGCGCGGCTATCGCTCCGACAGCTCGGTCGTGCTGCTCTGCTGCTGCACCTTGCTGCCGTCGGCGAGCGCCACCGACGGCCGCAGGATCAGCGCGTCGCCGGGCTTGATGCCGTCGCTGACCTCGACCTCCGTGCCCAGGTCGCGCAGCACCGTCACCTTGCGGAAGCGCGCGACGCCGTGATCGTCGACCGCCACCTGGAGGCCGTCGCTGCCGAACACCAGCGCGTCCGCCGGAACCATGATCGACGGGGTCTTGCGCGGAATGTGCAGCTCGACGCTGACATACATGCCGGGGCTCAGCGCGCCGTCTGGATTGGGGATGTCGACCTCCGTGAGCAAAGTGCGCGTGCCGGGCGCCAAGGCGCGGGCGGTGCGCGTCACCTTGCCCGAAAAGGTGCGGCCGGGAATCTCGGGCACCCGCACGACCGCTTCGACGCCGGGCGCCACGCCGATCGCCGCATCCTGCGGCACATAGACCTGGGTGCGGATGATGTCGCTTTGCATCAACGAGAACATCAACGTGCTGCCGGCCTGCACCAGGCTGCCGGTGTCGACGCTCCTTTGCGTGACGATGCCGTCGAACGGCGCGACCACCTTCTGGTAGTCCTGCTGCTGCTTGAGCACCTGCACGAACGCCGTCTGCGCCGCGATGTTCGACTTGGCCACCGCGATCGCGGCGTTTTGTGCGTCGAGCGTGAGCCGGTCGGTGTCACCCTGCTGCGGCGTCACCCAGCCTTTCTGGACCAGTTGAGTGTCGCGGTCGTTGGTGACCTTGGCGAGATCGCGGCTCGCCATGGTCTGCTGCAGCTGCGCCTGCATCTGGGCCAGCGTGGCCTCGGCCTGCGACACCTGATGGTCCTGCTCGGGCGCGGTGATCCGCGCCAGCAGATCGCCGGCTTTGACGTGATCGCCGATGTCGACCTTGCGCGTCTCGATATAGCCGTTGGCGCGGGCGAAGATGTTGGCCGCAGCAAACGCCAGCGTCGTGCCGGGCAGCGATATGTTCATGGTGGGACCGGCGGCGCGGGCCGTGGCCACCCGCACGGTCGGGACCAGATCCTGCTGCTGCTCCAGCGTGCGCATGGCCTGCTGCTTGCGGGCGCTGTGCTGCACGGCTCCATAGGCCACGCCGCAGGCGAGCGGCAGCAGCAGGCACGCGCCCAGAATCCAGAGCGAGCGCGGCCGCATGACGGGATGGGTGGGTGCCGAAGGCGCGGCTGGTTCGGCGGCCGGGCTCGGCGGGGCATCCTCTTCATGCTTGTGCGGACAGCTCTCGCTGTCGTTCGCGCGGTTCTCGGTGCTCATGCGACTTCCTCTCTGAACACGCCATGGGCGGTCTTGCCGTCGTTGCCCTTGCGCAGCATCGCGAACAGGTAGGGCACGATCAGCAGGGTGGTGGGGGTGGCGAACAGAAGCCCGCCGATCACGGCGCGGGCGAGCGCGGCGTTCTGCTCCTCGCCGGCGCCGCCGATCGCCATCGGGATCATGCCGACGATCATCGCGGCCGCGGTCATCAGCACCGGTCGAATTCTGGTGTAGCCCGCCGTGATTGCGGCGTCGTATGCCGACCAGCCGGCGAGCTGCTGCTCGCGTGCGAACGTCACCAGCAGGATCGAGTTCGCGGACGCCACGCCGACCGCCATGATGGCGCCCATCAGCGACGGCACGTTGAGCGTGGTGCCGGTAATGAAGAGCAGCGTGACGATGCCGGCCAGCGTCGCCGGCAGAGCGAGGATCACCACGAAGGGATCGCCGAAGTTCTGGTAGTTCACGACCATCAGCAGGTAGACGAACACGGCGGCGAACAGGAGCCCGATGCCGAGATTGACGAAGGCGCTGTTCATGCTCTGGATCTGGCCCGCGATCACGATCGAGTTGCCGGGCGCGAGCTGCTTCTGCGCATCGGCGACGATCTTGTTGATGTCGGCCGCCACGCTGCCGAGATCGCGGCCCTGCACGCTGGCATAGACGTCATAGACCGGCTGGATGTTGACCTGGTTCGAGTTGGTCGGCACGGCCGTGCGCTTGAAGGTCGCGACGTTGCTGAGGAGGCCCGGGATCACCGTGCCGGCCGGCGTCACCCGTCCGGACACCGGCGTGTTGGCGAGATCGTTCAGCGAAGCGATCTTCGGCTCCGGCGTCTGCACCGCGATGTAGTAGGGGATACCCGACGTGGGATCGGTCCAGAAGTTCGGCTGCACCTGCTCGGACGAGCTCAGGCTGACATTGACGTTGGTGGCGATGGTGTTGGCGTTGAGGCCGAGCTGTTGGGCGCGGGCGCGGTCGATCGTGGCGTAGAACGCCGGTCCGTCGACCTCCTGCTGCAGATGCGCGTCGACGATACCGGGTATCGCGGCGATCCGCTTCTGCAGCTCTCTCGCCACCTTGAGATTGTTCGCTTTGTCATAGCCGACGGTCCGCACGTCGATCTGCGCGGGCAGGCCGAAGTTCAGGATCTGCGTGACGATGTCGGCGGCCTGGAAATAGAACGTGTCCTCCGGGAATGCGGCCGGCAGCGCTTCGCGGAGCTTGCGGATGTATTCGCCGGTCGGCCTGTGGCCCTCCTTGAGCGCGATCAGGATGGTGCCGTCGTTGCCCCCGATGGTCGAGCCGTCGGTGAAGGCCAGGTTATAGGCGCGGGCCGGCAGGCCGATGTTGTCGACGATCAGCTCGCGCTCGCTCGCCGGGATGATCTCGCGGACCTTGTCCTCGACGGCTTGGAAGATGCGTTCGGTGCTCTCGATCCGGGTGCCGGCCGGCGCCCGGACATGGAGCTGGATCTGCCCGCCATCGATGATCGGAAAGAAGTCGCGGCCGACGAACATGAACATCGTGACGCCGAGACCGATGATCACGATGGCTGCGCCGGGCACGATGAAGCGATGATGCAGCAGGTAGGTGAGGAGGGCGACATAGCCCTTCCGCATGCGCTCGAAGTTGCGATCGAAGCCCATCTGGAAGCGGCGGAACAGTCCCGGCCGCGAGCCTTCGGGCGTGCCGTGGTGCTCGCCCTTGAGAAGGAGGCCGATGGTGATCGGCGTCAGCGTCCGCGACAGCCCGTACGAAGCGAGCATCGCGAACACCACCGCGAGCCCGAGCGGCGTGAACAGGTATTTCGAGGGGCCATCGAGGAACACCACCGAGGTGAACACGCAGCTGATGGCGAGCGTCGACACCAGCGTCGGGATCGCGATGCCGGCGGCGCCGTGCAGCGTCGCCTCGGGCAGGCTCTTGCCCTCGTCGGTGAGCAGCCGATGGGTGTTCTCGATCGTCACCGTGGAATCGTCGACCAGGATGCCGACCGCGAGCGCGAGTCCGCCGAGCGTCATGGTGTTGAGCGTCTCGCCGAGGAAATACAGCACCACCAGCGAAGTCAGGATCGACAGCGGGATCGAGATCATCACCACCAGCGTCGAGCGCCATGAGCCGAGGAACAACAGGATCATCAGCGCCGTCAGCCCTGCCGCAATGGCGCCCTCGCGCAGCACGCCTTGCACCGATTGCTTGACGAACACTGACTGGTCGAACAACTCGGTGATCTTGAGGCCGGCCGGCGCCGAGGCGCGGGCCTCCTGCAGCGCCGCCTTGACGCGGTTGACGACCTCGACCGTGGAGGCGTTGCCGTTCTTGATGATGCTGAGCAGCACCGAGCGCTTGCCGTCGGCGCGCACGATATTCTGCTGCACGGCTGAGCCGTCGCGCACCTGGGCGACGTCGCGCAGGAACACCGTAGCGCCGTTCGCGAACTTCACCGGAATGTTGTTGAGATCGGCGATCGTGGGCGGCGTCGCGTTGGTGCGCACGGTGTATTGCTTGTCGCCGATCTTCGCGGTTCCCGACGGCAGGGTGAGGTTCTGCGTGTTCACCGCGTTGACGATGTCGAGCGGCGTCAGCCCCGTGGCGAGAAGCTTGTTCGGGTCGATGTCGACCATGATCTGGCGGTACTTGCCGCCGGCCGGCGTCGGCAGCGTGATGCCGGGGATCGGCGCGAGCTGCTGGCGCATCCGGTAGATGCCGTAGTCGTAGAGCTGCTGCTCGTTGAGATTGTCCGAGCTGAGATTGATCTGCAGCACGGGCACGCTCGACGCGTTGAACTGCACGACGACCGGCGGCTGCACGCCCGGCGGCATCAGGGCGCGAATGGAGTTGGTCGCCGATACGATCTGCGCGATCGCGAGATCGATATTGACGTCGGGCTGGAAGTAGATCTTCTGCACCGACAGCCCGTTGAGGCTCTGCGCCTCCATGTTCCGGACGCCGCCGACGCTGGCGCTGATCGAGTACTGGCTGTAGGTGCTGATGCGCTGCTCGATTTCCGGAGTGCTCAAGCCGGTGTACTGCCAGATCACGGTGACGACCGGGATCCGGATCTCCGGAAAGATGTCGGTGCGCATCGAATAGATTGCGGTGCCGCCGAGAAACAGGATGAGCGCCGCCACCACGTAAAACGTGTGCGGAAATCTCAGCGCAAATCGGACAAGGCCCATCGGATCACTCGCAAATTCTTCTCGTGCCGCGGCCCGGCGAGGAGCAGCGGAGCCGCCCTTGGTCGGGCGTCTTTCGGATTTCGGCTGACCCGCTGAAACCCGGGAGCACATGAGATGCCTTGCCGGGGAACTAAGGTTGCCGGTTATCGAGCGCTGTTTCGTTCTTGCGGTCGGTTTCTCGATGTTGTTGGAATGATGCAGCGCACAAAAACTAGATTTTCGCCGCGGGGCCCGGTTTCAAGCCTGGGAGCGGCCACAAGATTGTGAACGGCCGCAGACCATCGCGCCGGAGCGCGCATGACCGGGCCGCCATTCGCGCAAGCAGCCCTCCATCGCAGCAATTTTCGCCAAGCCGTTTCGCGCAGGCTGACGACATACGGAGCGGGTGACGCTCACCTGACGATTCCGTGAGCGGCAGGGAGACCGACAGTGCTTGCTCGATGCTGGATTTTTACGCGCGCGATCCTGGCACTGTTGGCCTTGTCGCTGCCGGTGCTGTCGCTGCTTGCCGCGATTGCGGCCGCGTCGCTGGCCCAAGCGCAAACCGCCGGCGACGACTCCGCGCTTGTGGCGCGCGGCGAATATCTCGCGCGCGCCGCCGATTGCATGCCGTGCCACACCGGCGACAAGGCCAAGCCCTATGCCGGGGGCCTTCCTCTCAACACGCCGTTCGGCACGCTCTATTCGGTCAACATCACGTCCGATCCCGCGACCGGAATCGGCAAGTGGAGCTATGAGCAGTTCAGGCGAGCGCTGCACGACGGCAAGCGCGCCGACGGCAGCTACCTCTATCCGGCGATGCCGTTCGACGCCTACACCGGCATCAAGGATGACGATCTGAAGGCGCTGTGGGCCTATGTGCGCCGCATTCCGGCCGTGAAGGCGCCGAACCCGGACAACCAGCTGTCGTTTCCGTTCAACATCCGGCTGGGCTTGCTCGCCTGGCGCGAGCTGTTCTTCGCGCCGGTCGAGTTCAAAGCTATGCCCGGCAAGAGCGGCGAATGGAATCGCGGCGCTTATCTGGTCGACGCGCTGGGCCACTGCACCGACTGTCACAGCCCGCGCAACATCCTGGGCGCCGTGAAGGGCAAGGCGCAGTTCACCGGCTCCGAGATCGACGGCTTCTACGCGCCCGACATCACGTCGAAGGCGCTGGCCAAGTCCTGGACCAAGGACAGCCTCGTGCAGTTCTTCAAGACCGGCTCGGTGCCGAACAAGACCAGCGTGTTCGGCCCGATGGCCGACGTGGTGCATGACGGCCTCGCTGGTCTCACCGATCCGGACCTCGCCGCCATGGCGACCTATCTGCTGGACGCCCCGCCGCCGCCCGATGCGCCGGCGCCGCAGCGGCTGTCGCCGTTGCCGGCCGAGACCTATCAGCGCTCGGCGAAACTCTATTTGGACAACTGCGCCGGCTGCCATCAGGATCACGGCACCGGCACGCCGGGCTCGATCCCGCCGCTGACCGCCAATCCGGCCGTGACCGCGGCCGAGCCGTACAACGTCATCGCGGCCGTGCTGCAAGGCCTGCCGGCCAACGGCAGCTATGGCGCGATGCCGTCCTTCGCCGGGCGTTTGTCGGACCGTGAGATCGCCGACCTCGCCAACTACGTGCGCACGAGCTGGGGCAATCACGGCGCCGCCAATGCCAGCCCGAAGATGGTCGCGGCCTGGCGCGCGACCGTGAAGGTGCCGTCCTACGGCACCGAGGCGGCGGCCGCGTTCAGCTGTCCATGGGTCGGCGGCGCGCCGGACGCGGCAGGTCCGGATGCCGGCACGATCGCCGGTCTGACCGCCATGTTGAAGGGCGGCAATCGCAATGTGCCCGAGCTGGTCAGGCTCTATCAGGCCGCATCGCCCAACGCCGATCCGGCGGATGTCGTGAACGGTTTGGTCACGGCCTACTGTCCGGTGGTGGCGGCAAGCGGCCGGCCGGAGGCGCAGAAGCATGCGGAGCTCAGCCGCTTCTCGCTGCAGGCCGCGGCCGACGTGTCGCAGCAGACCGCGGCGGTGTCGTTCCCGCCGGTCGATGTGATCTGGGCGACGCCCGCCGGCCGGTCGCTGGTCGCGCGCGAGCCTGGCGCCTTCAGCGGCAATCTCAGCTGCCCTGCGGCCGACAACAAGCTGGTGTCGGGCGATCTCGCCACCAAGGCTCAGGCGCTGATCGGTGCGACAAACTTGCCGATGCAGGGCGACAAGGCCGCAGCGCTCGCAGTCGATTTCGCGAAACAGAATCCCAAGGCCGCGCCTGCGGACGCCGCCAATGCGCTGATCGCGGCTTATTGCGGAGCCGCGACCGCGGCATCCAGCGCCCCGCAGCATTCAGCGGCGGAGCGCTTCGACTGGGTCGAGGGCTTCGGGCAGCAGGTCATCGAAGCGCTGCAGTTGCATTCGGTGACCAGCAAAGGCTGACCGACTGGCGCGAAGTTCAAAAGCGGACGCTACGCGAACAGGAAGTTGCTCGCGTGGAGCGCCGTGAGGTTGACGTGATCCAGAACGATGGTCCCGTGGCTCCCGGCCGTGATCGTCGTCGCGTCGTCTGCCTGGCTGTAGCTCGCATTCTGCATGACGGCTGCAAAGTTCGCGAAGACGTTGTGGCTCAACTGGATCGATTCCTTGTGCGGAGAGAAATCGGTGATTTCGTTGTGACCGAACTCGCCCATGAAGACGTACGTATCGTCCCCATTTCCGCCGGTCAGGATGTCACCATGGCCGCCGATCAGCACGTCCTTGCCGTTGCCGCCGTTGACGTTCTGATAGCCGAGGCTTGCGTCGAGCACGCCTTTGCCGTTTCCGGTTGAGAACGTGGCGAGGTGGTCGGCGTCGGTGCCTGGCGTGCCGAGAACGTAGTCCTGGCCCTTTGGCGTAATCGTGACGGTCAGCGTGCCATCGGAAGTGCCGCCATGGCCGTCACTTTCCGTATAAGTAAAGCTGTCCTGAACGACCGGGTAATTGCCGAAGCTCACCTTGGCGTTGGCGGCGTAAGTGTAGCTGCCATCGGCATTGAGCAGCAGCGTGCCATAGGCGCCGGAGACGGTCTGCCCGACATTGCCGCCGCCGATGCCGGTGACCAGGAGGCTGTCGCCGTCTGGATCGCTGTCGTTGGTCAGTACGTTGCCGGCGACAATTGCGCCGACCCCGGTGCCGTTGGCGTCAGCCACGGCGACCGAGGCACGATTGAGCGTGATATCGAGCAACGCGGAGGCGGTCCCGCCATATACGTCGTTGGCCGTGTAGGAGAACACATCGTGCAGATGCTGCCCGGTCGGTCCGGTGAGATCGGTGACCGTATAGTCGTAAGAGCCATTTGAGTGGATGTTCAATGTGCCGTGTGCACCCTGGAACGTCCCCGCCGCAGCCGCGAGCGTGTCGCCATCCGGATCGCTGTCGTTCGCCAGAACATCGCCGGACACGGTCCCGCCGATCCCGGTCGAAGCCGAAGCGGCGTCCTCCACGGCAATGGGAGCGCGGTTGAGCGTGATGTCGAGCAAGGCCGAGGCGGTCCCGCTATGGCCATCGTTCGCCGTGTAGGTGAACACGTCGTGCAGGTGCTGCCCGATCGGGCCGGTCAGGTCGTCGGTGACGGTGTAGGTGTAAGAGCCGTCGGCGTTCAGGTCCCAGGTGCCGTGCGAGCCCTGGTAGGACCCAGCCTTGGCAGCAAGCGTGTCACCGTCGGGATCGCTGTCGTTGCTCAGTATATTGCCGGACGCAGTGCCGCCAATCCCGGTTGGAGCCGAAGCAGTGTCATTCACGGCAGTCGGGCCGCGGTTGAGCGTGATGTCCAGCGAAGCCGAAGCGGTCCCGCCATGGCCGTCGTCCGCCGTGTAGGAGAACACGTCGTGCAGGTGCTGCCCGGTCGCGCCGGTCAGGTCGGTGACGGTGTAGCCGTATGAACCGTCAGCGTTCAGGTTCAATGTGCCATGCGAGCCATCGAACGCACCCGCGACGGCCGTGAGCGTGTCGCCGTTGGTGTCGCTATCGTTGGTCAGCACATTGCCCGAAGCGGTCCCGCCGATTCCGGTCGACGCGAAAGCCGTGTCGTCCACGGCAACCGGGCCATCATTGATGCCCGATCCAAACGTGTGATGCGGGCCGAGAGTGCCGTCCGGCCTCTGCTCGCGGATATCGATCGCGATGTCGCGGTAGTTCAGGATAATGCGGGTGTCGCCGTCGGAGTGCTCGTCGTAGCCGACGACCGTGACGTCCTTGAGCTTGATGGTCTCGACGGTGCCGCCGCGCTCTCCCGGCTTGACCACCGAGAAGGTGACGTTGGAAATGTGCTGGCCGCTGGCCGCCTTGGCGAGCAGTTCGACCAGGCCGGGCGAGGCGGCCATGTCGAGCACCAGCGGCGAGAACACCGGCTTGCTGCCGCCGCCGCCACCACTTGTCGCCGACATCAGCGCGGTCAGGTCGAACTCGTAGCCGTCAACCACGAACTCCCGAGCGTGCTGGGCGTTGGTCGCGCTGCCGAAGATGCCGTCGACCTTGAGGAAGTAGTCGAAGGTCTGCGTCGCGGCCACAGCGGATGTCAGGTCGGCTTCGGTGACCGGCGTGATGGTGTTGCCGGTGGCCCTGAGGTCGTATTGGAATGTGTGGTGCGCGCCGAGAGTGCCGTCCGGTCTCTGTTCGCGGATGTCGACCTCGATCTGGCTGTAGTTCAGCACGACGCGGGTGTCGAAGCCGGAGCGTTCCTCATAACCGACGACCGTGACGTCCTTGAGCTTGACGGTCTCGACGGTGCCGCCGCGTTCTCCCGGCTTGACCACCGAGAATGTGACATTGGGAATGTGCTGGCCGGTGGCGGCCTTGGCGAGCAGGTCGACCAGACCGGATGAGGCGGCCATGTCGAGTACCAGCGGCGAGAACACGGCCTTGCTGGCGCCGCCGCCGCCACCGCTCGCGGCCGACATCAGCGCCGTCAGGTCGAACTCGTAGCCGTCGACCACGAACTCCCGGGCGTGCTGGGCGTTGGTCGCGCTGCCGAAGATGCCGTCGACCTTGAGGAAGTAGTCGAACGTCTGCGTCGTCGCCACGGCCGGCGTCAGGTCGGCTTCGGTGACCGGCGTGATGGTGTTGCCCTGCGCCCTGAGGTCGTACTGGAAGGTGTGATGCGCGCCGAGGGTGCCGTCCGGCCGTTGTTCGCGGATGTCGACCTCGATCTGGCTGTAGTTCAGCACGACGCGGGTGTCGAAGCCGGACCGCTCCTCGTAGCCGACGACCGTGACGTCCTTCAGCTTGATGGTCTCGACAGTGCCGCCGCGGTCTCCCGGCTTGACCACCGAGAAGGTGACGTTGGCGATGTGCTCGCCGGCGGCCGCCTTGGCGAGCAGGTTGACCAGACCGGATGAGGCGGCCATGTCGAGCACCAGCGGCGAGAACACGGCCTTGCTGGCGCCACCGCCGCCACCGCTCGCGGCCGACATCAGCGCGGTCAGGTCGAACTCGTAGCCGTCAACGACGAACTCCCGGGCGTGCTGGGCGCTGGTCGCGCTGCCGAAGATGCCGTCGACCTTGAGGAAGTAGTCGAAGGTCTGCGTCGCGGCCACGGTGGATGTCAGGTCGGCTTCGGTGACCGGCGTGATGGTGTTGCCGGTGGCCCTGAGGTCGTATTGGAAGGTGTGGTGCGCGCCGAGGGTGCCGTCCGGCTTCTGTTCCTGGACATCGACCTCGATCTGGCTGTAGTTCAGTACGACGCGGGTGTCGAAGCCGGAGCGCTCTTCAAAGCCGACGACCGTGACGTCCTTCAGCTTGATGGTCTCGATGGTGCCGCCGCGGTCTCCCGGCTTGACCACCGAGAAGGTGACGTTGGCGATGTGCTCGCCGGCGGCCGCCTTGGCGAGCAGGTCCGCCAGGCCGGGCGAGGCCGCCATGTCGAGCACCAGCGGCGAGAACACCGCCTTGCTGGCGCCGCCGCCGCCACCGCTTGTCGCCGACATCAGCGCGGTCAGGTCGAACTCGTAGCCGTCGACGTCGAACTCCCGGGCATGCCGATCATCGGTTGAGCTGCCGAAGATGCCGTCGACCTTGAGGAAGTAGTCGAGGGTCTGCGTCGCGGCCACGGCCGGCGTCAGGTCGGCTTCCGTAACCGGCGTGATGGTGTTGCCGGAGGCTCTCAGGTCGTATTGGAATGTGTGGTGCGCGCCGAGGGTGCCGTCCGGTCTCTGCTCGCGGATGTCGACCTCGATCTGGCTGTAGTTCAGCACGACGCGGGTGTCGAAGCCGGCGCGTTCCTCATAACCGACGACCGTGACGTCCTTCAGCTTGATGGTCTCGACGGTTCCGCCGCGTTCTCCCGGCTTGACCACCGAGAACGTGACGTTGGGAATGTGCTGGCCGGCGGCCGCCTTGGCGAGCAGGTCGACCAGACCGGGTGAGGCGGCCATGTCGAGCACCAGCGGCGAGAACGTCGCCTTGAAGGAGCCGCCGCCACCACCGCTTGCGGCCGACATCAGCGCCGTCAGGTCGAACTCGTATCCGTCGACAACGAACTCCCGGGCGTGTTGGGCGTCGGTCGAACTGCCGAAGATGCCGTCGACCTTGAGAAAATATTTGTTGGCCATTTGCGTCGCTCCCCTGAAATCGCGTCGGCCGCTCGCGTCATGCTCGGAAATTTTTCAGCGGCCCCATCCAAAAAATAATGCGCTGCAAAGGACCGCCGAGTTTGAGAAGCTCCTCACATTGCTGCGTTGGGCCGGCAAAAATAATCGCGATTATCAACGACAATCTTATTGCATCATCGGTTCGCGTCACGGGTGCTTGTTAAATCAACATCCCAGTGTTGCAATTTGGCAGAGGTGGCCACTAAGGCTCTGCAGGACTTCTCTTATTCTGCAACGAATGGCGCTTGTGCGATCGAGCGTCACTTTGTCGGGAGGTATCGGGGCACGCCACAGACCGTGCTCACGGCAATCGCTCCGAAGGCAATGTTGACAGAGCTTGCACACAGATCAGGAACGTTGACGGCGGTCTGGCTTCGCCTATCGTCGCGCCGCCTTGCTCAGTAGAGGGCGCTTCATGAGGCGATCATGCTGCGGAGCAGGGTGTGGCGCCCGGGTTCTGTGTTTACGCAAGTCAGAACCAGGGTCGTCTCGGACCACCGCCCGCGCC
>Ga0102590_1000364_pt1 | contig 108503 bp, 98 predicted proteins | sample AraplaMF_Col_mMF_FD_76859 | JGI IMG/M metagenome (GOLD analysis project Ga0102590, IMG submission 76859) | Arabidopsis root microbial communities from the University of North Carolina, USA - plate scrape MF_Col_mMF | ecosystem: Host-associated > Plants > Roots > Endosphere | place: USA... | reverse complement strand
CGTCTGCGAGCTCAGGCCTGCGGAAGCATCAGCCTAATCGTCTTCCTCGAGGTACGGGCGCTGCTGCGACGGCGCTGTCTGCGGCTGCATCTGCTGCGGCGCGCGACCGCGCGGCGCCGGCTGCAAGCCACGCAGCGGCGGCCCGCGATAGGCCTGCTGCTGCTCGGCGCTTGATTCGAACACCGCCCGGCAATTGCTGGAAAGCTGCGGCGTGTTCTGGCGCAAGCAGGCGACGATCCGGCTGACATCCGGAATCTGGTCGCCGCAGAGCCGCCACACATCGGGCGTGCAGGCCATCTGCTGTTCCCAGGTTCCGCGATATTCCTGCGAAGACGCGGTGGTAACGGCGCCCATGCCGGCGATCGTGACGGCAAGGCTGAGGACAATCCGCTGCGTTTGCATGGATCACGTCCTTTCTTCTTGAATTCACGTTGACGCGGAACTCCGCGCGGTGGCGGCGTTCACCCTGTCGGATGAATGCGGCCACGCAACGTTGGTGCGAACAAAAAAATGTGAAGCGGAGTTCCCTACTCGACCTTGCCGATCTTCTTCACGGCGGCGACCAGCCGCGCGCTGTCGTCGGCGACGAACTTTGCAAACTCCGGCGCATCGAGATAGGCGACCGGGCTGCCGGCGGTCTCATAGGTCTTGACGACTTCGGGCGCCTTGACCGCTTCCGCCATCGCTTCGCGCAGCCGCGTCATGATCGGGGCCGGCAGCGCGCTTTGCGCGAACAGCCCGGCCCAGATGTAGAATTCGACATCCTTGTAGCCGAGCTCCTTGAAGGTCGGCAGATCGGGGAAACTCTTGATGCGCTCGGCGCCCCAATTGGCGAGCACGCGCATCTTGCCGTCATCGACCTGCTGCTTCAGCGTGCCCGGCGCCGAAGCGATCGCCTGGATGGTGCCGCTGAGCAGCGCGGTCAGCGCTGGCCCCGCGCCGCGGAACGGCACGTGCAGCAGCTTGATGCCGGCGCTCGCGGCGAACATCTCCATCGCCACATGCAGCGTGCCGTAGGGACCGGACGAGCCGTAGGGAATCTGTCCGGGACGCTTCCTGGCGTCGTCGACGAATTCCTGCAGCGTCTTCCACGGCGCGGACGCCGGCACCGCGAGCAAGGTCGGATCGGCGAGCACGCGCGCAATCGGCGCAAACTGCGAGACTTCATACGCCACCGGCCGATCGAACAGCCGGTCGGCCTCGGGCAGCACGGCGAGCGACGACAGCGTCATCAGCAGCGTGTGGCCATCAGGCTCGGCGCGCGCGGCCGCCGCATTGCCGACCGAGCCGCCACCACCACCGGCGCGGTTGTCGACGACGACGGGCTTGCCGAGGATCCGCTCGAGCGCCAGGCCGATGGGCCGTGCCGCCAGATCGGCCTGACCGCCCGGCGGGAACGGCACGATCATGGTGATGTTGCGCGAGGGATACGGGCTTTGCGCTGACGCGGTGGTGCAGAGCGCGGTGGACGCCAGCGGCAGCGCGGCGGCGGCCTTGAGAAGTTCGCGGCGGTTCATGGGTGAGTGCCTCCCGAGCAGTTTGTTTTTGGTTATGCAAAGAGCCTAGCCGATACGAAGCACATGGCGATAGTAGCGCATCGTCTCACCCTCCCCTGGAGGGGGAGGGTCGGCACGAATCGAGCAAAGCGAGATGCGTGACGGGGTGGGGTGATCTCTCAACACGGGCACTGTTGGATGGGGAGAGACTGTCACCCCACCTCGGCTCGCATTTCATGCGAACCGATCCTCCCCCTCCAGGGGAGGATGGGAAGCGCGCCTAGCCGCCCTTCCTTTTCTTCGCTTTCGCAAAATGCCTGGCGAGGAAATCCGCCAGCACCTCGACGCGCGCGGGGCGCGGGCCGCCGGGCGGGGTGACGAGATGCACGGCGCCTTCGGGCTGGTGCCAGCCCTTGAGGATCACCTCGACCTCGCCGGAGGCGATGGCTTCGCCGACGATGAAGTCCGGCAGATCGGCGATGCCGAGGCCGGCGATGACGGACGGCAGCAGCGCCTCGCCATTGTTGACGCGGAGCTGGCCCGCGGGCCGCACGCTCGCCTGCTCGCCGGCCGCATTGGTGTAGTGCCAGACGCCGGGTGTCGAGAGATAGGCATAGCCGAAGCATTTGTGCTGCGCGAGATGCATCGGGTGCGTCGGCCGGCCGTAACGCTTCAGATAGGAAGCCGCTGCCACCGTGTAGCGGGGCATGCCGCACAGGCGCCGCGCAATCAGCGATGAATCCGGCAGCCGTGCGATGCGCAGGCCGGCGTCAAACCCCTCGCCGATCAGGTCAACCGTCGCATCGCTCAAATGAAGATCGATCGAGACTTCCGGATAGGCGGCGAGGAATTCCGGCAGCATCGGCGCCACCGCCTTGACGCCGAAGGTCATGGGCACCGCGAGCCGCACCAGGCCGCGCGGCGCCATCGATTGCGACAGCGCTTCATTCTCGGCGTCCTCGCCGTCGGCGAGCAGGCGCGCGGCGCGCTCGGCGAGCCGCTGCCCGGCATCGGTCAGCGCGAGCCGCCGCGAGGTGCGGTTGAACAGCCGTGCGCCGAGCCGCTGCTCCAGCCGGCTGACCGCCTTGGAGACCGTGGCCTTGGACAGCGCCAGCTCGGTCGCGGCCGCCGCAAACGACCGCAACTCCACGACTTTCGCGAAAATCGCCAGCGCCTCGAAGTCCGGGAGTTTCGACATGGCCGCCTCCAAGCTCATTTTTGGAAACAATGAGTTTCAATAGTTTCTATTTCTATACCACGGCGGGAGGCATATCCAAGGGCCATCGGAATTCAAGCAATGGAGAAATCCAATGACCAGGAAGCTCTCAGGCAAGGTAGCCCCCGTCACCGGCGGCTCGCGCGGCATCGGCGCGTAACCAGAAACTTTCGAACCACAAGGAACAATCAAATGATCGAACTCAGACCATTCAACCAACTCGGCGGCGCCGACCACGGCTGGCTGAAGGCAAAGCACCATTTCTCCTTCGGCAGCCATTACGACCCGAACAATATGGGCCACGGCGCCTTGCGGGTGTGGAACGACGACGAGATCGCGCCGAACACCGGCTTTCCCGCGCATCCCCATGCCAACATGGAGATCATCACCTATGTTCGCGAAGGCGCGATCACGCACCAGGACTCGCTCGGCAACAAGGGCCGCACCGAGGCCGGCGACGTGCAGGTGATGAGCGCCGGCTCAGGCATCCGCCACTCCGAATACAATCTGGAGCCTTCGAAGACGAAGATCTTCCAGATCTGGATCGAGCCTGAGACGACCGGCGGCCAGCCGACCTGGGGCGCAAAGCCGTTTCCGAAGGCGGACCGCTCCGGCAAGCTCGTCACCATCGCGAGTGGCATCAAAGGCGATGAGGACGCGCTGCCGATCCGGGCCGACGCGCGGGTGCTCGCCACCACGCTGAAGGCCGGCGAAAGCGCCGAATACGAGGCGCACAAGGCGCGCCATCTCTATCTCGTGCCGGCGGCCGGCAGCGTCGAGGTCAACGGCGTGCGCGTCAACGCCCGCGACGGCGCTGCGATCCGCGACGAGGCGAAGCTGACGATCACCGCACTGGAGGATTCCGAACTGGTGCTGGTCGACGCGGCGTAACTGCGAACGCCCTCCCCGTCATGGCCGGGCCTAAGCGCGAAGCGCGTCTTCGCACAGATGTCCCGGCCATCCACGCCTTGGAGACAAAGCAAGACGTGGATGCCCGGCACAAGGCCGGGCATGACGGCTGTCTTTTGTCTCAAACACCTCAATCTCAAACTAAGGAAAACCATCATGTCCAAAGTACTCGTGCTCTATTATTCCGCCTACGGCCACATCGAGGCGATGGCGAATGCGGTCGCGCAAGGTGCGCGCGAGGCCGGCGCCACCGTCGATATCAAGCGCGTGCCCGAGCTGGTGCCGGAAGCCGTCGCCAAGGCCTCGTACTACAAGCTCGACCAGGCGGCGCCGATCGCGAAGATAGAGGACCTCGCCAATTACGACGCGATCATCATCGGCACCGGCACGCGTTTCGGCCGGATGGCCTCGCAGATGGCGAACTTCCTCGACCAGGCCGGCGGGCTCTGGGCCAAGGGCGCGCTGCACGGCAAGGTCGGCGGCGCCTTCACCGCGACGGCGACCCAGCATGGCGGGCAGGAAACCACGCTGTTCTCGATCATCACCAACCTCCTGCACTTCGGCATGACGATCGTTGGCCTCAATTACGGCTTTGCCGGCCAGATGAAGCTCGACGAGGTCACCGGCGGCGCGCCCTACGGCGCCACCACGATCACCGGCGGCGACGGCAGCCGCCAGCCGAGCGAGAACGAGCTTGCCGGCGCGCGCTATCAGGGCCGCGTGATCGCCGAGACCGCGAACAAGCTGCACGGGTGATACGACAAGGGCGGCATTCTCTCCGGTGAATGCCGCCCTATCCGCGCTGTCTGGAATTGCACGAAATCGTGACGCACGGCTTTTCAAACACCAGATGAATTCGTGATAGGGCTTCGGCCCGGATCGGAACGCGGAAGGCTCTCCCATGAGTAACCATTCGCAAGTCGCGTGGCCGGAATTGCCGACTGCGGCGTGGCGTGACACCTGTGCGACGCTGCAGCTCTGGACTCAGATCGTCGGCAAAATTCGCCTGACCAAGTCGCCGTGGCTCAATCATTCCTGGCATGTGGCGCTGTACGTCACGCCGCGCGGATTGACGACATCGCCGGTGCCCGACGGGACGCGAACGTTCCAGATCGATTTCGATTTCATAGATCATCGCTTGCGGATCTCAGCCAGCGACGGCGCGCACCGGCACTTTGCGCTGCCGGGCCATTCCGTCGCAAGCTTCTACGCTGCCACGCTTGCCGCGCTCGGCGAACTCGGCATTGCCGTTGCGATCGACGAGATGCCGAACGAATTGCCCGATCCGATAAGATTTTCCGAGGATGTCGCGCACGCTTCCTACGATCCCGACGCCGTCGGGCGCTTCCTGCAAATCCTCGTCAACAGCGATCGCGTCTTCAAACAATTCCGCACCGGATTTCTCGGCAAGGCAAGTCCGGTGCATTTCTTCTGGGGCAGTTTCGATCTCGCGGTGACGCGTTTCTCCGGCCGGCCAGCGCCGCGTCATCCCGGCGGCGTACCGCATCTGCCCGACGCGGTCGCGCATGAGGCCTATTCACACGAGGTCAGCAGCGCCGGTTTCTGGCCGGGCGGCGGCGCGATCGATTATCCTGCGTACTATTCCTATGCCTATCCCGAGCCGCCGGATTTCCGCACAACGACGGTGCGACCCGAGGCGGCCTTCTTCAGTGAAGCGCTGGGCGAATTCATCCTGCCCTATGATGCCGTTCGCAGCGCCGATAATCCCGACAAGGCACTGCTCGATTTCCTGCAAAGCACCTATGAGGCCGCCGCAATATCAGGAAAGTGGGATCGCGCCGCGCTGGAGTGCGATCCTGGCCGACCGGGTGTGGTGCGCCAGCTTTGAAGCTGCCTTGCAGGGCGGGCAGCGCGTGCCCACCATTCCCGTCCGAATTGCGATGGGAAGGTGGGCACGGCGCGCCCATTGCCCCCCAAGCTAATGCCGCAGTTCCGGCTTCACGATGGTCTGGCGAACCTCGGTGCCGCAATCGGCGCACTCATAGGTGAACTCGATCTTCGCCATGCTCCAGTGCGGCTCGACGTCACGCACATACATCGGCAGCCCGACGCAGCTCGGGCAGATGACGAAGGCTGGTTCGACGTCGTCTTGAAGATGGATGTAGGCTGGCATGTCGGCTCTCCCCAAGTACACCCAAGAAGGCATTCACAAGTAAGCCCTGACCCGAAACGAATCATACGCCTGCAGCGTGCAAGCGATCATGAACTCTCGCGAACACAGAGAGAACATCCACACAATCCCAGCATGTGTGACAGATTTGCACGACCGTGGCGTTATCGCCACAGATCGTCAATTCTCTTCGTGGGACAATGGCTTACCGGCCAGGCGCTTCATCCAGGCCTCGAGCTGTGGGTACTTGCGCAGCTCGCGCACCGCACAGTCGCGCAAGGCAAAGCGCCATCCGCGCCAGCTCAAGGCCGCGCTGATGTCGAGCAGCGGCAAGCGCGCCACGCCGAAGCGGCGCTTGTAGGCGTAGTTGCCGACGGAGAAATCGAATTCGCGCACGCCGTCCTTGTGCAGCGCCGCCATCGTACGCTCGATGATCAGCCGGCCCGGCGAACAGTTCGACCATTTCTCGCCGGCATTGCTGATGCGGATCATCACATAGCGTGCGCCGGCCCTGATGCCGAGCAGCGTCGCGACGACCTCATCGCCGACCGTGAGCGCCGAGACCAGCGCGTAGCCGTTGCCGACGCCATCGCGGACAAGGTTGCGGTAGAACGCCGCGCGGCTCGCGTCATCGAGAACATAGTTCATCCCGAGGCTTCGCATCCGCGTGCCCTGCTGAACCTCGGTGGTCGAGAGGATCTGCTGCGCCTTGTCGGGATCGGCGAGAAGTGCAAACGACGCGGCCGGGTCGCGCGTGAACACGCGCCAGCTCCGTTCCAGCTCCTTGCGCACGGTCTTTTCCAGCGTGTAGCGCCAGGCGTCGTAATCCTCGCCCGTGGTGACGAGGTTGCCGTTGAGCGCGCACGAGCCGGCCACATCGAGCAGAGCCAGCGGATTGGGCCTGCCGCCGAATTCGACAGGCAGCTTGCGCAGGCGAATGAGATCGGCCGCATCGGGCATCCGGCGCAGCGCCGACAGCAGGCTACGCCAGAGCTCGCGAATCCCCTTTGCATCGAGTGGCGCGGCGGGCCCGAGGAAAGGCGCGTTGTAATCGGTCAGATCGAGATCGGCGAATTCGACGATGGCGATCCGGCCTTGCCGGCGGCGGATCAACGGCAGCAGCATGGCCGGCTCGCCGCTCGATGCATCCGTGACCACGGCGATCAGCGGCGCCACATCCTCGGCGTCGGCAAAGGCCTTGTACCAGGCGTCATACCACTCCGGATGCTGGAACGGCGTCGAGGAGCCGATGCCGTGCCAGCACGCAGCCGCCTGTTTCCAGTCGCGCAGCAGCTCGACATGGAACCCCGCCGCGCGGCTTATCGGCCGCGCCGGCAGTCCCGCATTGGTAGTCAGCACCGACATCGCTATGGCCGACTACGCCGCCTTGGGCAGGTCGACGATCTTGCCGGGCTCGGCGGCATCGAGGCGGAAATCGATGGCGCGGCGGGCCTTGCGCTCGCGCTTGACCCAGGCGCTGTCGCGCACCAGCTTCTGCAGCACCTTCTTGGCGAAGAAGGACGGTCCCTTCGGCGCGCGGCTCTTCGGCGCATAGCCGAAGCGATGACGCAACAGGCCGTTGGCAAGATGGACGATCTGGGCGCGGCGGATGTCGTCGTTGCCGTAGGACACCGTCATGGAGATGTTGACGGTGCCGAGATTCTCGACGCGGTGCGGCGCGTTCAGCGGCCAGTTCAACATCTGGCCGGGCTCGAGGTCGAACACCTGCGCGTGCGCGTCGTACCAGGGCGCGTAGGGCAGATCGACCTCGACATCGAACAGCGCGATATCCTCAAGATGCTCCGGTTTTAGGAACGGCGGCGTGTTCGGATAAACATAGACGCGCTTGCGCCCCGAGATCTGGATCAGCCCCTGCCCCGGCAGATCAGCATGGTAATAGACCTGCGCATCCGGCGAGGAGACCAGAATGCCGGCCTGATGGTTCGGCATCACGAAGCCGGGCACCTTGGCGGCGATCTCCTCGAACATCCGGTCAATCAGCTTGCGGAAGCGGCTGTCGACCGAGCCGACATCGCGCATGTTGAGCCAGAGGCCGCCGCGGGAAATCGCCTCGATGACCTGACGTCCCGAGAGGTTGCCGATATCGCCCTCGCGCCAGACGCGGCTCGACCCCTTGGCGCCGGTCTTCACCAGGCTGTAGTGCTCGCGCGGATAATTCTCGATCAGCCGGGCCAGTTCGTCCATCGAGAAGGCCGGCGATTTGTGCATTTCATGCTCGAGCCGGATCGGCTGGTGGCTCCAAAGCTCGGAATGCGTCTCATCCCATCTGCTGAAGATCTTGCCCGTCATTGCCGCGCTCCCAAGACTTCCGTTGCCTGGCCCGCCGCCCATTCCGGCTGTCCCGAAATCGAAGGCTTTATGCCACTGCGTTACCGCCCGATGTCCCGTTATGAGACGGCCGGACGCGGTTCATGACCGGATTGGCAAGAACGATGCCGGGCGGACAAAGCCGCTTACCGGAAGCTAATGTCTGGCAGCTATGGCTAACGCCGACCGCTTCTTGGGAGCCCGACGCCGCCACGATGACTGGAGAAACCCGATATCGGGCGCTGTTTCTCGGCGCGGGACCGCAGATGCATTGCGGCGTAGGCCAGTTCACCCGGCTGTTGCAGGAAACGATCGAGAAGCTGGAGCCCGGAGCCAGCGCGACGTTAACCCTGACGCGGCGGGAAGGTGGGCTCGGCGAGATCTGGCGCGCGGTCGGGTCGGCGCAAAGCGTGGTCTGCAATTTCCCGATCGTGGCCTGGAAGCGCGTGATGTTCACCCCGCTCGCGGCGATGGCGATCGCCCGGCTGCGCCGGCGCAAGGTCGTGCTGATCCAGCACGAATGGCGCGGGCTGCATTGGCTGCGCCGCATCACCTATATGCCGGCGCTGGTGCTTGCCGACGTCATCGTCATGTTCTCGCCGCTGGTGCGGAGCGAACTGGCGGCCGATCCCCTGCTCGGCTGGACCGCCAGGAAAAGCGTGCTGGCGCCGCTGCCGCCGAACATCGAAGCCCCGATCGGAATACAGGATTCGAACTTGCGCCATCGCCTGATTGCCGCGAAAGGCGACGGGCGACTGATCATCGGTCATTTCGGCTCGATCTACCCCGGCAAGCAGCCCAATGCGCTGCTCGAGATCGGCGCCATCCTGAAGCAGCGCGGACTGAACCCGCTGATCGTCTATATCGGCTCCTTCATCCGCGGCGTCGACAATGTCGAGGAGGAATTTCATGCCCGCGCCAGAGAGCTCGATCTCGCCGGGGATGTGATCGTCTCCGGCTTCGTCGGCTCCCGTCACGAGGTGTTCGGCCTGTTCAACGAAATCAACGTCTTCTGCTATCCGCTCGATGAAGGACTGACCGCGCGCCGCTCCAGCATTCTCACCTGCGTGCAATCGGGCCATCCCCTGATCGTCGCCGGCCCCACGCTGCCGGAGGAATTCGACCATCATCCGCGCTTCAAGGAACTGATCAGCCGCGGCGCCATCGTGCTGGTCGAGCGCGGTTCGGACAACGAGGCCTTTGCCGACCGGATCGCCGCCGTGGTGAAGCGGCCGCCGATCGTATCGTCGTTCGATTTCGACGGCTGGTGGAAGGATGTCGCGGACGCGGTGCGGGCGCAGCTCCCTATGCCTGCGCCCGGAACCGCGCCAGATAGTGCAGGCCAAACACCGCCAGCAGGAACGTGAACCAGATCGGATCGGAGCGGTCGAGGAAGAAGCTTTCCATGGCCGACAGATAGAGCCCGAACAGCCAGATCCGCAGCAGCGCCATCGCCAGCGGACCGTTGTTGCCGCCCTCGGTCGCCCGCTGAAAATTTCTGAGCGGCAGGATCACCAGCACCAGGATGAGGAGCAGCATGCCCGGCACGCCCATGCCGAGCGCGGTGTCGAGATAGCCATTGTGGCTGTGCGCGGCGAAGCCGGCCCACTCCTTGCCTTCGGGAAGGTTTTGAATGGCGCTGGAGCCCCAGAAGGACGCAAAGCCGTAGCCGGTGAGCAGCCGCGCCTGGAGCGATTGCAGCGCAAAGGCCCAGATGTCGGTGCGGCCGGTGAAGGTCGAATCGAACGGCAGCAGCTTGGAAATTCCCCTAAGGCCCTCGAACATGACCGCGCCGATGCTGAGCAGGTTGAGCAGCAGCAGCGGCGTCAGCAGGACGACGGCGCGAAGCCAGAACGAGCGGACGAGCGATGTGATCGACGTCAGCAGCAACACCGTAAAGCACAGCGTGAGCGAGCTCTTGCCGGCCGAATAGAGCAGGAACAGCGAGGCGAGCGCGATGATCGCGGCCCCCGATATCCAGAGGCCGGAGCTGATGACGTAGACGCCGAGGAACAGCACCATCACCATGACGGCCGCGGCCATGTTCTTGTGACCGAACGCGCCGCGCCAGTTGCCGGCAAGGCCCGGCTCCTGCGGATCGCTCGCCAGGTGGATAGACAGGTCCGGCGCCAGCAATATGCCGAGATAACAGATCGCCAGCAGCGCGAGCGCCGCGATCGCAAACCAGTGCATCAATTCGTTCTGCGATTTCGGCAGCAGCATCATCGATGCCGTCACCGCAACGACGCAGATCGTGAGCGAAAGACGCTTGACCGACGTTGTCGGGTCGAACGACAGCACGACCGTGATCAGCAGCCAGGCACTGAACAGGACAAACGCCGGCGACAACAGCGTCGCCAGCCCCCTGGCATCGTTGCGCATGGCCAGCGCCAGCGTCAAAAGGCTCAACGCCCCGAACGTCGCGTAGGTCGCCAGCTCGTTACCGGTGCCGACATCGCCGATCTGCAGATCGCCGAGGCTCTCGAACGGATGCAGCGTGACCCAGCCAAGCAGCAGCGTTCCGATGAAGGTGGCGCCGCGAACGACGTCCATCACCTGCTGCCGCTCGATCCCGGCGGCGACGGTGCGGATTCCGGATGCGTCGGCGAGATGGCTCATGAGACGATCTTCGACGCCTTGTAGGGTTGCGGCTCGAGGCCGAATACGGCGAGCGCGCTGCCGATCGCGACCGTCACCGGATGCATGGCAATGGTCGCTTTACGCTCGGTGAGGACCGCGTGCACGGCGTATACCAGCGACAGCGGCAACGCCGCCAGAAGCTTGGCGGTCAGCTTCGCCCGCAGCCAGGGCGTCGGCGTCGCCTTGCGCTGGACGTGATAGTTGATCGCACCGATCCGCAGGCCGCGCGTCACCAGCCATTTCAGGCTGGTCCGGCTCTGCGGCACGGTCTCGCTGATCGCCGCTTCGGCCACCCAGTGAAATCGCATGCCGAGCCGTTTGCAACGGTAGAAGAAATCGGTGTCGCCGCCGCCGAGGAAATTGAAGCGGAGGTCGAATGCCGGCGTGCCCAGCCGCTCGAATACCGAACGGCGGATCAGGCAATTGCCGCAGCCATAGATCACCGGCACCGGACCCGAGGTGTCATAGGCGGGCGCAAAGGCCGGATGGCGCTGAAGTCCGCGCTTCCGTTCCTCGTCGAATTCAGGGAAGACCGGCCCGCCGACGATCTCCGCTCCGGTCGCATCTGCGGTTCGGAGCATCTGCTCCAGCCAGTCCTTTGATGCGATCTCGTCATCATCGATCATCAGGAGACTGGTCGCCATCGGAAATGTCTGCAGCGCCGTCTCGAAAGCGGCGTTGATCGCGTAGCAATTGCCCTGGCGCGGTTCGATCACGCACAGCCCCGTGAGCTTTCCTGATGCGAGGTACTCGGTCGCAACCGGGACGCTCTCGCTCTTCGATGCGTCGTTCTCCACCATGACGATGGCGAAGCGGCGGCTGGTGCGCTGGCCGGCGAGCGACTCCAGCGTCCGGCGCAGGTGATCAGGGCGGCGGAAACAGGGGATGCAAATGACGGTTTCGATTCCGGGATCGAGCGCCTTTGACACGGCCACCAGCGCGCGAAGCGCCCTGACCGCCGGATCGGGCGCATCCATCGGGCGTTCGCCGGTCGAAATCTCTGCCATGACGCCAAGGTCGTTCACGAATATGTCTCATCGTCCCGAAACGGGATTGCCCGCGTCGTCCCGGGACAGTTCCGTCTCGATAAGGTCGTTCATCACGGGAGCGATCCGCGCCTGCGGACGCAACGCGCAGAGCGGTGCAATATTCGGTCCCGCAGCGAAGCGGGACGCGGAGAACTCCGGCGACGGTTAACGGACGGGGTTAACCTGCGCTGCGCCATACCCGCTCAAAGCCCTCATCCTGAGAGGCTGTGAATCTATCCAGTTCCGTCATTGCGAGCGCAGCGGAGCAATCCACGTCTCTGCTCGGGGATAGATGGATTGCTTCGCTGCGCTCGCAACGACGTGGATGTAGCGGAGCGCACAATCTCGCCCCTCACCATGAGGAGCCTACGACGCAGTTAACTTCCGACAACTGTATCAGCGGCTGAACAGCTTGCGGAACAAGGCTTGCGAGTTCGGAAACTGGCCGTTGTCGATCTGGGTCGGCCACGCACCGTTGACGTCGAAATAGGCCGCATAGGCGATGCTGCCTTCGTTCTGCATGAACCAGTCGTGCATCTTCTGGATAAAGAAGGGATTGTCGCCGGCATTGCCGACGCCCCATTCGGGATAGCTCATCTTCTTGCCGTGCTTGAGCGTGAACTCGCGGTGCCATTCCAGGCCGAACGGCGCCTTGACGTAGAAAGAGTTCCAGCGCTCCTCCGGCGTACCCTCCTGCTTGAAGTCGTAGACGTCGAGGCCGATGTAATCGACGACGTCGTCGCCGGGATAGCTCGCGTCCGCGGGGCCATCCTGCGGCCCCCAGCCCGGGCACCAGTCGAACTTGAAGTCTGCCGAGGACCGGCGGAATATTTCGACGACGCGGCGGAACGCCTTGATGTAGTCGGCCTCGTTTCCCTTGGCGAACCACGCCATTTCCGCCAGGTTCATCTCCCAGCCGAGGCGGATGATCGCCTTTGGATGCGCCTCCGAAATCGCGCGGGCCGCCGCCTCGAATTCGGAATCATGCAGCCCATCGGCGACGTCGGCGAGCGGCGTGCCCTTCATGGTCAGCGGGATCGACCACACCACGTTGCGCGCGGGGTTCAGCTTCTTCCAGATGCCGGGAACCCAGTCGACCTTGAAGAAGTCTTCCCAGGTCGCCTGGCCGTAGAAATCGACGCCGAGCACCGAGGACGGTTTTTGCTTCAGCCATTTCTCCCACGTCTGCAGCGTACGCTCGCGTCCCACCGGGCCCCAATTGACGAAGGCGCCCGCGAATTTCGCCGGGGTAACGACGGCCCGCGAGGCGGCATTGCTGTCGACATGCGCCAGCAGCAGCACGGTGAGGACAAAGGCGGCCACAAACAGCACCAGCCGCTTCAGGCCGAGCTTCTTGCGCCTTCTCGGATCAGTTCGAAACATCGGCTGCCCTCGCATGCTTGCGGGCAAAGGCGACGGAAAGCCTTCGTCCGACCTCGATCGCGCCTTCGGCGGTGAGATGACCCGCATCGAATTGCATCGGGATGTCGCCGCGCACAAACTCGTCGCACCGATCATCGCGGCACATCGCGTCGTAGACAGAAAGATAGCTGGCGCCGGCGGCCGTCACCATCCGCTTCATGGCAAGATCGCGCTCGCGAATTCCGGGCGTCCGCTTCGCGCTCGCCAGCGATGGCGCATCGTGCAGGATGCCATCCACCAGAAGCCGCGGCAGCGCCGCGTCATATTCCACGATCGGACCGAGTACCGTGACATCGATGCGCCTCGCCTTCAATAGTTGCAGCGTGGCCGACAGGAACGGCAGATCCTCGTCCTTCCACGATGCGGCGAGGAGCACGCCATCGACCTTGGTGTGGACGAGAAAATCGCCGAACACGGCTTCCATCATCGCGCGGCATACCGGCGTGTCGTAGCGCGATCCGGCCGTGACGGCCGGCCGGCACAGGCTGGCGGTCGCCTGCATGATGTTGATTTCGGGCATGGCCTGTGAAAGCCCCGACCAGAGATGCGCGGCGTGGCTGTCGCCCACCAGCAGATAATTCGGCCGCACTGGGTCGACCTTCAGGCAGGTTTCGATCTCGAGCCGCTGGCGGCTGGTCGACAGAAAGCAGCGTCCGGTGCGGAAGGTGGCCGATGAATCGTAGGCCAGGAATGAACCGATCTCGACGACGCGCTGAGGAAAGCGCGACGGCGCGCCGCTCAGCAAAATGACCATCCCGCACAGCCCGACCGTCGACAGCATCGCCGCCGAAGTCGCGCCGAAAATCGCGGCCTTGGAGGTTCCCCTAGCAAGGTTACGGAACGGCGTCTCGACCAGCTTCCACGATAGATAGGCAAAGCCGAAGGAGAGCACGATCAATATCAGCTTGGCCGATGCGGAGGACTCCGTGAGGAAGATGCCGTCGGTGCGCTGAAACACCGTCAGCGGCCAGTGCCACAGATAAAGCGAATAGGAGATCAGCCCGACGAACACCAGCGGCCGGAGCGACAGCAATCTTCCTGCAACCGACGGCGTGCGTTCGCTCGACGCGATCACCAGCGTCGTGCCGAGCGCGGCAAGACCCGTCATCGCCAGCAGTGGCATCGCGGGCGATCCAAACGCGATGACGCCAAACAGAAGCAGCAGCCCCGAAACACCGCTGGCGTTGCGCCAGAATACGGTTTCCGGCACCGGGAGGAACTCGACCGAGAGCAGCGCGCCGAGCGCCAGCTCCCAGGCGCGGAACGGCGTGAGATAGAACGCGAAGGTGGGGTTGCGTGCGCTCATCGCCAGCGCGCCGGCCAAGGAAACGGCGGCGACAATGGCGAACAGAAGCCCGACGCGTTTTGGGATGAAGCGGTAGACCAGCAGCATCAACAGCGGGGCAGCGAAGTAGAACTGCTCTTCGACGCCGAGCGACCAGGTATGCAGCAGCGGCTTGGTTTCGGCCGGCGGATCGAAATAGCCGGCGGTCTGCGCGAAATAGAGGTTCGAGACCGATCCGACGGCGCTGGCGAGGCTTCTTGCGTAGTCCACCAGTTCGACCGGCAGGCAATAGATGGCGGCGAAAACACTGGTGACCAGGAACATCACGAACAGCGCCGGCAGGATACGCAGGATGCGACGCTTGTAGAAATTGGCGAGCGAGAACGTGCCATTGCGGATGTCCGCAGCGATCATGCCGCAGATCAGATAGCCTGAGATGACGAAGAAGATATCGACGCCGACGAAGCCGCCGGAAAAACAGGGTATGCCGACGTGATAGAGCAGCACGGGAACGACCGCGATCGCCCGCAGGCCGTCGATATCGGCGCGGTATCCGGTCACCTCGGACTCACCAATCGCGTAGAGACATGCTGCGGTAAGCCGCTGCGATGCCGCGAACGCACCGTCGCAAAAGGATACAGGCCAGACAGGGCAGCTGTGCCAAAAAGAACAGGTGTCGCGTCCTGCGAAAAGAAATTCCGTCGAAAATGTAACATCGGCAATCCATTCGTCGACGCGGCCGACGATTCCACCGATCCGTTCAGCAATATCGAGGCCAGCGCTGACGATACGCCGAGCGGTGCGTTCGCGATGGTTACCGCCACGCCTGAGCGGCCTTTTGCGTGTCACGAATGCGGACAGCGGGGACAGGCCGCATGTGCCGGAAGCGCGAGTTCCCGCCAATAATCATGAGCGATCCGCAAGGCGCCGCAGAAAAGCAGCAGGTTAACCACGCGAACGCACCGCAGAACGTGGCGCATCGGTTCGGCACCGATCTTGCTCCACTGGCTGCGCGGGAGGATTGCGCCGGTTAACGGCCATCCTTCGGCAGATTATCGAGACGAATAGTGCCGTGCCGTTAACCCTGACCCCATTGCTGAAGCGGACGTCCCTGCTTCGAAAGCCGAAACTGTAATGCTGAGCCAGACGTTTCATTATTCGATTGCGAGCGTCATATCGGCCGCTATCGGCCTGCTCAGCGCGGTCGTGTTCACGCGGCTGCTCTCGCCGGACGAATATGGAGTCTATGTCGTCGGCCTGAGCACGGCAGGCATCGTGTCGGCGCTGCTGTTCACCTGGGTTCGCGTCTCCGCGCTGCGGTTCCAGTCGGAGGGCGGCTCGGTCGATGTCCGAAAAACCATTTTCCTCGCCTATCTCATCTCCGCCCTCGCCGCGCCGATCGCGCTTCTTGTCGCCACGCTGACAACGTCGGTATCGTTCGAGCGCAATATCGCAGCCGTTTTCTTCGCGCTGGGGCTCGGCCTTTTCGAACTCGGACAGGAACTGCTCAAGGCGCGACTACAGTCGCTCGCGTTCATGTCGGCGTCGATCATCCGCGCCTGCCTGGCGTTCGTGCTGTGCCTCGTCGCCGCGCTGCTCGGCGGCGGCGGGCTGTGCCAGCTCGCAATGGTCGGCCTCACCTATTTCGTCACGACGACGCTGTTTGCCAGCACGATCCTGCGTTCGCCGGTCGCCGGGCCGAAGATCTCCGATTTGCGGACGTTTGCCGGGTTCGGCATTCCGATCACGCTGTCCGGCATCGTGTTTGCGATCCACGCCGCGCTCGACCGCATGCTGGTGTTTCATTTCATGGGCGACCACGCCGCCGGCCAGTATGGCGCCGCCGCCGACCTCGTGCGGCAGATCATCCTGATCCCGGCGGTCAGCATCGCTTCCGCGACGATCCCGCTGGCGGTGCGCGCCTATGCCAATGGCGGCGCGGACGAAGCGCGGCCGCATCTGGAATTCAGCCTGGAGATCCTGCTCGCTGCCGTGCTGCCGGCCGTCGTCGGCGTGGCGCTGACCAGCAGCTATATCGCCGGCGTGATCCTGGGCGCCGAGTTCCGGGAGACCGCCGCGCAGATCATGCCGATCCTCGCCTTCGCCTGGCTGTTCCAGTCATTCTCCCAGTCCTACATCCACGCCAGCTTTCATCTCGCCAAGACGCCGTTCATGATGACGACGCAGAGCATCGCGATGCTGACCGCGAACTTGCTCGTCATGCCGCTGCTGCTGGCGCGATTTGGCCTGGTCGGCGCGGCGGCAAGCCTTGTCATCGTCGAGGGCCTCGGCGCCGCGTTCGGCTGGTATCTGACGCGGAAGGCATTTCCGCTGCCCTTCAACGCATTCCAGGCCATGCGCATCGTCGCGGCGACCGCGATCATGGCACTGGTGCTGACGTTCCTGAAGCCGCTGCTGCCGATCGGCATCATCTCGTTCGGCCTGCTCGCCGCCACCGGCTGCCTCGTCTACGTCGCGGCGGCCTTTGCATTCGACATCGCAGGCTTGCGGAAGGCCGTGATCGCCCAGGGCGCGCGCCGCAACTTCTGGCCGGCCGGCCCATCGAAACACGAAGGCCCGCTTCCGGCCGCCTCCATCACCGCCCCCTCCACGGGACTCCCCAGCATGTCGGTCAGAGAACCATGATGCGCCTCGCCAGCAAGAATCCGGCGGTCGCAGCCGACAATCGACATGTCATCTGTCGAACCAACCCGGTGTCGCTGTCTGATTTCACCGACAAGCGGCGCGAGGCAACGCGCCCGCTCGCATGTCGCGGCGAGAATTTCGACCGCGACTTCGACAGCAACACGCTGTTCTACGACGCGGTGCAGGTGACCAAATCGAAGGTGGCCCTGTTCGCGCCGCCCTTCTTCAACCTCGCGCGCGACGTCGCGACCACGACCTTCATCAGCGGCTCGGGGACCTGCAAGGCGCGGGCGCGGCACCTCGACCGCCACGCCCAATTATGGCTGGACATTGCCGAGCATGCCGGCCCGATCCAGGCGCTCGGCGATCTCGGCAGCTTCACCTTCCCGGTGTCGCCGAACGAGTCGGAAATGTTTAGGGATCGCCGCGTCATCTTCACGATGTCGAAGGACAACCCGATCGAGTGGATCCTCGACTGGGTGCGGTTCAACCGCGACATTCACGGCGCCGATGCCGTCCTGATCTATGACAATGGCTCCAGCGCCTATGACAGCGCCGCGCTGAGCGCGGCGCTCCGCTCGGTCCCGGGCATCCAGTGTTCGGTCGTGATGGAGTGGCCGTTCAAATACGGACCGCAAGGCGCCAATAGCTGGGACCATTGGGATTCCGACTTCTGCCAGCTCGGCGCCTGGGAGCACGCGCGATGGCGGTTCCTGCAGAATGCCCGCAGCGCGATGAATTCCGATATCGACGAGCTCGTGCTGTCGAAGACAGGACAATCAGTGTTTGAAGCGGCCGAACAGTCGCGCACCGGGCTGGTGCGGTATCGCGGCCGCTGGATCATCGGGATCGATGACGGCATTCGCGACGATAAAAGCAAGACGCCGCATCGGCACGCCGACTTCTCGATCCTGATGCCGCCGGACTACCGGATCTCGCGGCTCGGGCTGCGGCGCGACGCCAACGAATGCCTGCCGAAATGGACGGTCGTGCCGAGCCGATGCCCTGTTCATGCGCAATGGCACGTCCATTCGATCTTCTCCTGGTGGGCCTCGTATTTCTGCACCAGGCAGTTCTCCTTCCGGCATTTCCGCGAGATCGGCAGCAACTGGAAATATCAGCGCACCAACCGCGTGCCGCTCGATCCGTCGATTCACCGGGAAGACCGCGCATTGCTGGACGCTTTCCAGCGCGTCGATTGGGAAAACTAAAATGAACAAGGCAACCCCCACCTCGGATTGGATGACGTCGATGGACGAGACAATCACGCTTGGCCACACGCAGCCCGCAACCGCCGCGCCGGAAGCAGCGCAGCATCCGCAGGCGCTGCTCGAACTGGCGCATGGCGAGGCGCGGCAGAGCCTGCTCACCGTCCACGGCATTCTCGAAGCGATCCTCCCCTCCGGGGAGCTTGCGATCTACGAGGCCGGCGGCGGCTCGACCAGCTTCCTGCCGCTCAAGGTGCTGCATCGCGCCCACGTCACCGTGGTCGATATCGACGAGGACCAGATCCGCAACAACGACTACGCGCACCAGGCCATTCTCGGCGATATCCAGGTTCACCGCTTCAAGCCGAACAGCTTCGACCTGGTGATCTGCTACAACGTGATCGAGCACGTGCCCGACGTGGAAGCCGCGCTGCTGCGGTTCTGCGAGTCGCTGAAGCCGAACGGCCTGATCCTGATCGGCGCGCCCAATCCGCGGTCGCTGTCCGGCGTCGTCACCAAATACTCGCCGCACTGGTTCCACGTCTGGTTCTACCGGCACGTCCGCGGCGACAAGAAAGCCGGCCTGCCCGGCCACGCCCCGTTCCCGACGCTGTTTCATCCGCTGGTCACGCTTTCGAACCTGGAGGCGTTCGCCGAGGCCAACGGCCTGCAGATGATCTATCGCAAGCAGTATGAGAGCCCGCGCTATCCGGAGATGCGGCTGCGCATGCCGTTGTTCGCGTCCCTGGTCGATGCCGGAGCGCGCGTGATGAACTTCTTCCTGCCCGGCAAAACCGATGTGCGCCACGGCGACTACCACGTGATCCTGCGGAAGCGTTGACACCATGAACGCGCTGTTGACAGAAGCACGAGCAAAAGTCGGCCACCGGCTGGCGATGCATCTGCGCGTCGATCTGTTTCGCCTGCGCAACGCGACGCCGATGGTGAGCTTCACCTTCGACGATCTGCCGAAGAGCGCAGTGACGACCGGCGCTGCGATGCTGGAAGCGCATGGTGCGCGGGCGACGTTCTACGTCTCGGGCAGCCTGGTCGGCGCCGATGCACCGGACTGGACGGCGGGCAACGCCAGCGACGTGGTCGCGCTTCACCGCCGGGGTCACGAGATCGGCTGCCATACGTTTTCGCACGCGCGCGCCTGCGATCTCGACGAGGTCGCGATGCGGCGGGAAATCGTGCGCAACCGCGCTTTTCTGCGCGCGCTCGATCCCTCGATCCAGATCGATAGCTTTGCCTATCCGTTCGGATACGGCTCCTACGCGCGGAAGTATCAGCTCAGGAAAGCGTTCCAGACCTGCCGCAGCATCGTGCAGGGCGTTAATTCCGGCGGCGTCGACCTGCAGTTCCTGCGCGCCATGCCGCTGATCGATCGCGAGATGGACCGCGACGGCGTCGATCGCGCGTTCGACGAGGCGCAGATGACTAACGGATGGTTAATTTTCTACGGCCACGACGTTGCGGAGCGGCCGAGCCCCTATGGCTGCTCGCCCGCATTGCTCGCCCATGCGCTCGAAGCGGCGGCGTGCCGAAATATCCCGGCCCTGACCATGACGGAGGCGATGCGATGCGCCCGTGCTTAAACGCTTTGTTTGTCATTTCCGGGAATAGTCCCTTGGTGAGTATGGTTAATTTTTCTTGTTGCGTTTGTTCAGCGCTTTTTTCCGGCGCACCGGGCGTGACCCGAAGAGTGACCCCTCAGCCGTCGCGTGTGGCAGTTCGAATGGAAGCTGGGGCCCATGCTTAACTATGACCAGCCGATAGAGCGGGCGAAGCCTGAAGCCAGGCCGGCGGCAGCCGCGCCGGCGGGCTTCAGCGTGCTCGAACTGGTCCAGCTGCTCTGGCAGCGCAAGGCCGCGATCGTGTCGGCCGCGCTGATCTTCGCCTGCGCGGCAGTGGCGATCGGCAAGAGCGTGACGCCGAAATACACCGCCTCCGCCCAGCTCTATGTCGATCCCCGCGAACTGCAGCTCGTCGATCGCGAGCTGACGCCGCGCGCCCAGGATATGTCCGGCCTTGCGATGGTGGTGGAGAGCCAGGCCCGCGTCATCACCTCCAACAACGTGCTGCTGCAGGTGATCCGCGACACCAACCTGGAAAAGGATCCTGAGTTTGGCGGCAGCGATGGCAAGGGCCTCCTTGGGTCGCTGCTCGGCCTGATCGGGATCGATCTGCAGCCGACCGCCGAGCAGCAGAAGCTGATCCAGATGGGCACGCTGGAAGCGCTCAATCGGCACATCAACGTCAAGAAGACCGACCGCACCTTCATCGTGGATATCGACGTCTGGTCCTATGAGCCGGCCAAGGCGGCGATGCTCGCCAACGCGATCTCGAAGGCCTATCTCACCGAATCCAAGCAGTCGCAGGCCGCCGCCGCGCGGCGCGCCACCACCGACCTCTCCGGCCGGCTGAAGGAACTGCAGGAACGGCTTCGCAACGCCGAGAACACGCTGGCGGTCTACAAGGCGCAGAACAATTTCGTCGGCACCCAGGACACGATGATCAGCGACCAGCAGCTGTCGTCCAGCAACCAGCGGCTCGCCGCCGCCCGCGCGCTGACGCTCGACGCGCAGGCCAAGTACGACCAGATCGAGGCCAGCCGCAAGGCCGCCTCCGATCCCAGCGCCATCCCCGAGGTGCTGCAATCGCAGACCATCGCCAATCTGCGCGCGCAGCATGCCGAGGCGCGCAAGCGCCAGGCCGAGCTGCAGAGCGAACTCGGACCGCGCCATCCGGCGCTGCGCCAGGCCGAGCAGCAGGTGCAGGACCTCCGCCGCAACATCAGCGAGGAAGTCGGACGTTTTGCCCAGGCCGCAAAGAACGATCTGATCCGCGCCCGCGACTACGAAGCCTCGCTCAGCAAGGCGCTGGAAGCCCAGAAGCGCCAGAGCGTGCAGATGAGCCAGGCCTCGGTGCGCATGCGCGAACTCGAGCGCGAGGTGGATGCGAGCCGCGACGTCTATCAGTCGTTCCTGAAGCGCTCGCGCGAGACCGAGGAGCAGGAGAGCCTCAATACCTCGAACGCCCGCATCATCGGCGAAGCCACGGTGCCGCAGCGGCGTACCTTCCCGCCGGCCATGAGTCTGCTGGCGATGATCGGCTTTGTACTCGGCGGGCTCGCTGCCGCGGGGTGGATCATCGCGGCCAATCAGCTGGCGCCGGGCACGGGCCCGCTTCCGCGGCCGGAAGAAACGCCGCCGGAAGCTCTGAAGGAATTCGCGGCCGCGGTGGCGAAGGGCGGCGAACCCCGGCCGCAAGCGGCCGTCAGCCTGATCGAAAAGCCGATGATCCTGGAGTTGCAGGAAACCGACGTGATCCGCACGCTCGGCGGCATCCTTGCAACTGACAACACCGCCGACGTCACGCGGCTCGGCTGGCCGACGCTGCGCGCGGGCTTTCCGCTGATGACGGTGCTGGGCGCCATGCGCGAGATGCGCGCGGCGCTGACCCGGCGCGCCGGTGAGCAGACCCTGCCCGTGATGGCCGTGATCGGCGCTGACGCCGACCAGGACCGCAGCATTGCCGCGCTGAACATCGCGCTCGCCGCCGCCCGCGACGGCGTGAAGGTGCTGTTGATCGATGCCGACCTCAAGCAGCGCGTGCTCTCGGCCAAGGTGAGCCACCTCGCCAAGAGCGAGCCAAGCCGGTTCGGCTGGCTCCGCATCGGCGCCAAGGCGCCGCGCGCGATTGCGACCGCCAACGGCATTTCGATCCTGCCGGCCCTCACTGCGAGCGACGCCAAAGCCGCCGACGCCATCCGCAAGGCGGTTGCGCAGACCCGTTCCGAGGCCGGCTGCGACCTCGTGATTCTCGACGGACCGGCGCTGCCGTGGGGCCCGGCCGACCGCAAGCTGCTCGATATCGCGGACGGGCTCGTCGGGATTCTGCCGACGCAGCTCGACATCAACGAACACATGGAAGGCATTATCTCCGCCCTCGGCGGCGACGAGCGCAAGATCGTCGGCGTCGTCCTCAGCGAAGTCAGCCCGACGGCCCCCGGCTCGCAGCAGGACAAGCAATATGCGTGAGCGCCGCGTCAATCCCGTCGGCAGGGCCGCCACGGCCAGCATCCCCCGCATCACGCTGGGTGGGCTGCGGCTTGCCGTGCTGGATCTCGAGCAGACCGCGAACTTCATGATCGATGCGGTGTTCCCGCAGCGCCGCGCCAATCGCCCGCTCTATCTGACCTCGGCCAATGGCGAGGTGCTGGCGCGCTGCTCGACCGAGCCGATGACCGACCGGCTGTTTCGCGCCGCCGATCTGATCAACGCCGACGGCCAGCCGCTGGTGACCGTATCGAAATTCAAGTCGAAGACGCCGCTGCCGGAGCGCGTCGCGACCACCGACCTGTTCCACGTCGTTGCCCGCAAGGCGCAGGCGGCGGGCCTCAGCTTCTACTTGCTCGGCGCGGACGATGCCGAAAACGCCGCCGCCGTCGCCTGCGTTCGCCAGCAATATCCCGACCTCAAGATCGTCGGCCGTTGCCACGGCTATCTGCGCGGCGAGGCGCTGCGCGCCAAGGTCGCCGAAATCAACGCGCTGGCGCCGGACTATCTCTGGGTCGCGCTCGGCGTTCCCTATGAACAGGCATTCGTCGAGGAGTTCGCGCCCGCGCTCGCCAATGTCGGCGTCATCAAGACGTCGGGCGGGCTGTTCAACTTCCTGTCGGGCAGCCGCACCCGCGCGCCTCGCTGGATGCAGCAGGCCGGCCTCGAATGGGCCTGGCGCATCTGGCTGGAGCCGCGCCGCCTGTTCTGGCGCTATTTGACCACCAATCCCCGCGCGCTATATCTGCTGCTGAACAGGAGCCGACCAGCGGATATCGGCGGGAAACACGATCAATGAGCAGACGTCCAGCAATTCTCGTGACCGGTGGCGCCGGCTATATCGGCTCGCATTGCTGCCGGGCGCTGGAGGCGGCCGGTTACCTGCCCGTCACCTACGACAATCTGTCGACCGGGCACCGCAGCTTCGCGACGGGCACGCTGGTGGTGGGCGACATCGCCGACAAGGCCACGCTGGCGCGGACCTTTGCCGAGCACGGCATCGTCGCCGTGATGCACTTTGCGGCCTCCAGTCTCGTCGGCGAATCCGTCGCCGATCCGCAGAAATATTACCTCAACAACCTCGCCGGCACGCTGGCGCTGCTGGAGACCATGCGCGCGGCCGGCTGCAACCGCCTGGTGTTTTCCTCGTCGGGCGCGGTCTACGGCAATGCCGACAGCAAGGCGCTACCGGAAAACTATCCCTGCGCGCCGATCAACCCCTATGGCGCATCGAAGTGGATGATCGAGCGGGTGCTGGCGGATTATCGCACAGCCTACGGCCTCGGCTCGTTCGCGCTGCGCTACTTCAACGCCGCGGGCGCCGATCCGGCCGGCGGCATCGGCGAGATGCGCGAGGTGGAGACCCACCTCATCCCCCGCGCCATGATGGCGCTGCAGGGACATGTGCCCGACTTTGCGGTGTTCGGCGACGACTACGACACACCCGACGGGACCGCGATCCGCGACTATATTCACGTCACCGACCTCGCGGCGGCCCATGTGCTGGCGCTGAAACTGCTGCTGGAGGGTCATGCCGGCGGCGCGTTCAATCTCGGCTCCGGCAACGGCTTTTCGGTGCGCGAAATCCTTGCGGCGATCGCGGCCGAGACCGGGCGCGAAGTCCCGCATGTGATCAAGCCGCGGCGACCGGGCGATCCGACCTATCTGGTCGCCGATCCCTCCGGCGCACGCGACACGCTGAACTTCCGCCCCGTCCATTCCGATCTGGCGACCATCATCCGCACCGCCTGGGCATGGCACAAGAAGGCGCACCCGCTGAAGGCGGGCGTTCCTGGTTGAGCCGCCCGCGCGGTATGAACTTCCGCCTCACCCCGTAGAGGCAGGCGCATCCACACACTCGTCATGCCCGGACAAGCCCGGACATGACGATGCAGAAATGCAGAAGCTCGCGTCGCGCAAGCTGATCGTGCAGCCGCCTACAGCGGCTTGATCTGCACCTTGCGGAACTTGATCACGCCAGCACCGTATTGCAGGGCGAACGGGCCGCCGGCGTGTTTCGAATCCTGGACGTCGACGGTCTTCTGGCCGTTCAGCACCACGACAAGGTGCGGCCCCTTGGCGGTGATCTCGAAGGTGTTCCATTTGCCGCCGGCCTTCGGCATCGGATCGACCTTGGCCACGTCGACGATCGCGCCGGTGCCGTAGGTCGGATCGGGCCGCTTGTCGAAGATGTTGACCTCGTAGCAGATCTTGGCGTCGATCTTCGCCGCCTGGTCGCAGCGAATGAAAATTCCGCTGTTGGCGTCATCGTCGGCCCAGAACTCGACCTTCATCTCGAAATCCTTGTAGGACTCCTTGCTGACGAGATAGGAGGGGTCCTTGCCTTCGGTGATCTTGTCGGCGACGAGCGCGCCGTCCTTCACGGCCCAATTGGCTTTGCCGACCTCGGCCCAATCGAGCATCTTGGTGCCGTCGACGAGCGTCACCCAGCCACTACCCTGGCCCGATGCCACGCTTGAAAATTGAACGGCGGCGGCGCCCATCAACAGGCCGGCCGCGAGTATCGACACACGCTTCATGAACGTAGCCCTCCCATGGCTGCTTTTGGTTGGGCCGCAACCTAGCATCACAACGAAGGGCGTAAATCCGTTTTTCATGCTGCAGTTGCGTTGTACGCATCGTGCGTGTCGCAGCCGCCGGTCACGCATGCGCGCGGACGCCTGTCCCACAAGAGCGGGGGCAGCTAGCATGGACCGACCAAGAGATGGGCCGCGAAGCTCACGAGCCATTGGGAGGAATCCATGAAGCGGAAAAGCAGGTATTGGCGATACCTCACGATACTGCTGACGCTCACCGCTGCGACAGGCATCGCCGCCGCGGCGGAACTGAATCCGGGTGCGGTCGCCTACAAACTGCCGGACCAGATTCCGTGGGGGCCGGTCAATGCGGCTGGCGCGCAAAACGCCGTCGTGGTCGGCGATCCCTCAAAGCCCGGCTTCTACATGGTCTACAACAAATGGACCAAGGGCAATCATTTCAGCCGGCCGCACTTCCATCCCAACGATCGCTACATCGTCGTCCTGCAGGGCACGTGGTGGGTCGGCACCGGGCCGAAATTCGATCCGGCCAACACGACGCCAATGCCCGCCGGCAGCTTCGTCACGCATTTCGCCAAGCAGGTACATTGGGACGGCGCCAAGGATGAAGACACCATCCTGCTGATCATGGGCGAAGGCCCGGCGACCTCGACGGCGGCGGAAGAGAAGTAAGCCGGCGTAGCAAGTCCATTCCCGTCAATTTTCGTATCGGCCATCTCATGCTGTTTCAGTGCAAGGCCTGCGGGCCCGCGACCGACCATGGCAGCGCGCCACGCCCCAGGGGCAAGGCATCGAAATCCAGGCGCTGGCGCACCATCGACATCCATTGCCACTGCATGGTGCCCGAGGCGAATGCGATGGTGCTGAAAGCCACCGGAATTCCCGGCGGTGGCGTCACGCCGAACGCCAACGCGCATGTCAACGATCTCACCAAGAGCATCCAGCCGCAGCGCGGCAAGATCGATTTTCCGAAGCTGACCGATCTCGGCACCCGTCTGGCCGACATGGACCGCGACGGCATCGACGTGCAGGTGATCTCGCCCTATCCCGGCCACTTCGTCTATGCGGCTCCGCCGGAAGTCGCCCGCGACAGCTGCCATATGGTCAACGACCACATCGCCGCGATGGTGGCGAAACACCCGGATCGCCTGATGGGCATGGGCACCGTGCCGCTGCAGGACCCTGGCATGGCCACAGCCGAACTCGACCGTACCGTTGGCGAACTCGGCTTCCGGGGCGTCGAGCTCTGTACCAATGTCAGAGGCGTCGACCTCACGCGCGCAGGGTTGGAAAAATTCTTCGCCCGCGTCGAAGAGCTCGGCGTGATGATCTTCCTGCATCCGTTCGGCACCAGCCTCGTCGGCCGCATGGAGGACCATTACTTCCCGAACACGGTCGGACATCCCTTGGATTCCGCGCTGTGCGTCGGGCACCTCGTCTTCGACGGCTACCTCGAACGCTTCCCCGAACTGAAGATCTGCATCGCCCATGGCGGCGGCTACATCCCCGGCTACTGGGGCCGCTTCGACCATGCCTTCGCGCATCGCGAGGACTGCCGCGTCACCATCCAGAAGAAGCCGTCTGAATATCTGAAGAAGCTCTATTTCGACACGGTCGTGTTCGACGAACGCGAACTGAAGCACCTGATCGAGATCTGGGGCGCCGATCACATCATGCTCGGCACCGATTATCCGTTCGACATGGCGGAACCCGATCCGGTCGGCTTTCTCGGACGGGTCAAGGGTGTCAGCGAGGCGGATATGGCGCTGGTGGCCGGCGGCAATGCCGCGCGGCTGCTCGGCCTGCCGGCAGATGCCCGGCGGAGGGCCTAGCAACCATTTCGAAGGCCGGGCGTTTTCATATCCCCAACCATTTTACGGATATGAAACATGGCTGTTACCGAGCAGATCAAGGAACACATGGACGTCATCTCGTCGGACAAGAAGACGGTCGGCAAGGTCGACCACATGGAAGGCACCGACAAGATCAAGCTGACCAAGCAGAGTTCGCCCGACGGCCAGCATCATCACTTCATTCCGGTGTCGTGGGTCGACCATGTCGACCAGCACGTCCACCTCAACAAATCAGGCGCGGATGTCACCTCGCACTGGGAGCATGGCCGCCAATAAGCGGTGAAGGCGCATTGCAGCGCGCGCGGATAAGGCTATCATCCCGTAACAGGAGACAGGATGCATCCCGCGGCGCGACTGCAGTTTGAACGCATGCTCGACGAATATGTCCGCTGGCGGGCCGTTCCTGAAACGGAACGCTCGCCCGCCCCGGCATGGTGGTGGGGACCAGCCATGGGGCTGCGCAACGCGACGGAATCGCTGCCGGTAGAATGGTGCGCCAGGCTCGGCTTGCCCGATCGGGCAAGCTATGCCGAAGGCGCGGCAATCCTTCTCGGGGCGTTCGCAGGACAGACCTTCCTGCCCTGGCCGCACGACTTTCCGCACAAGGCCAAGGTTTCGGAGGCAAAGCCGGTCCGCGAGCTGCATCCGCAGCCGTCAGACGACAGCGCCTTTCAACCCTGAGCCGGGCTCCGGCTGCAATGGCGGCGACTCCAGCCGCGGTTCGGACCGCAGCAGGTCAGCCATCTGCTTTGCAGGCAACGGCCTGGAGAACAGGAAGCCCTGCATTTCATCGCAGGCGTGGTTGCGCAGGAAGGTCTCCTGCTCCACGGTCTCGACGCCCTCGGCGATGACGGTCATGCCGAGCGCCTTGCCCATGCTGATGATTGCCTGCGCAATCGCCTGGTCTTCGGAATCGACCGGCAGGTCGCGAACGAAGGAACGGTCGATCTTGATCGTATCGATCGGGAATTGCTTCATCAGCGACATCGACGAATAGCCGGTGCCGAAATCGTCGATCGCAAGGCGAATGCCGCGGCTCTGGATCGCGTCGAGAATCTTGATCGCGCGCGAGACGTTGCGCATCACCATGCTTTCGGTGACTTCGAGCTGCAGCAGCACCGGCGACATGCCGGAGGCGAGCAGCGCCTCGTCGACGTCGTGCAGCAGATGCGGATCGGCGAACTGCCGCGGCGACAGGTTCACCGCCACCGTCACCGGCCGCAAGCCGCGGCGCTGCCAGGCCATGTTCTGCGCACAGGCTTCCTTAAGCACCCAGCGGCCGATCGGAACGATCAGGCCGGTCTCCTCGGCGAGCGGAATGAACTGCCCCGGCGATACCGATCCGAGCTCGGGATGATCCCAGCGCAACAGCGCCTCGACGCCGGTGATCTGGCGGCTCTCCATGTCGATCTTGGGCTGGTAATGCAGCGAGAACTGGTCGCGCTCCAGCGCGCGGCGCAGCGCGCTTTCCAGCGTCAACCGCTCGATCGACTGCGTCTTGATCTCCTTCGAGAAGAAGCGGAAGCCGTTCTTGCCGTCTTCCTTGGCGAGATACATCGCCATGTCGGCATTCTTGGTCAGCGTCTGCATATCGGTGCCGTCGGACGGATACATCGCGATCCCGATCGAGGCCGTGGTATGGCACTCGTGGCCGCTGAGCAGCAGCGGCTGGCTCAGCACCGAAAGCAGCTCGCCGGCGATGTGCTCGACCTCGTGGCGCTCGGCCGCCTGTTCCAGAATCACCACGAACTCGTCGCCGCCGAGCCGCGCCACGACGTCGCTCGAACGCAATGCGCGGCGCAGCCTGCCGGCGATCTCCACCAGCAGCATGTCGCCGGCATCGTGGCCCAGCGAGTCGTTGATGACCTTGAACCTGTCGAGGTCGATGAACAGCAGGCCAAACTGCCGCTGGTAGCGCGCGCCGGCATCGATCGCGCGGCGCAGCATGCCGTTGAACATTTCACGGTTCGGCAGGCCGGTCAGGCTGTCGTGCGAGGCCAGGTACTCGATCCGCTCGTCGGCCTTGGTCTTTTCGTCGGCCCGGTCGAAGTTTTCCAGCGCGAACGACACGTTGTCGACCAGCCGCTGCAACAGTTCGGCGAACTCGGACGTGAACGTGTCCTTTTCGAGCGACATGAAGGACATCACGCCGACGACCCGGCCATGCGTCAGCATGGGGAATGAAGCGCCGGAATTCGTGCCGTCAAGGCGGGCTCTATGGTGAAACGCCGCGGCACGGGGATCGCTGAGGTAATCATTCATGATACTGGGCCGCCGCGAACGAATCGCTTGGCCGCACAGCCCACGTCCCTCCGGGCGCGCCTCATCGGTCGATATCGTCGCCTGCAGGGCGCTGGAGGCGGTCGGACCGGCGGCGCCAACGACGTCGAGAAGGTCGCTGCCGGGCTTTGTCAGCGCGATGGAGGTCAAGGTGAACTTGCCGCCCTTGGCCGCCGCTTCGCACACCAGCTCGAACAGTTCGGTACGCGACGTCGCACGAATGATCGCCTCGTTGGTGGCGCTCAGCGCCGCCAGCATGCGCGTCAGGCGCTCCTTCTGGACTTCGGTCCTCGCCTTGTCGTCGGCGCGATCGAAATTCTCCAGCGCGAAAGAGACGTTGTCAGCCAATCGCTGCAGCAGTTCGACGAATTCAGGAGTGAAGGTGTCCTTGTCGAGGGACATGTAGATCATGACGCCGACCGGCTCGTCGCGCACGATGAGCGGAAAGGCGGCGCCTGACTGCGCACCATAGCTGCCCACCACGGCCTGGAAGGCAGCGACGCGGCGGTCGATGACATAGTCGTTGGTGACGCACGGACGCCTGGTCCGGAACGCCGTGCCGCTGAGCCCTCGCCCCTCGGGGCGGCTTTCGTCCACCGACAACCTGACGTGCCGGGTGGTCTCCGCCGCTGGGCCCGAGGCGGCCACGATTCTGAGCAGGTCGCTGGCGGAATCTTTCAGCGCGATGGTGGTCGAGATGAACCTGCCGCCATCCGCCGCGGCTTCGCACACGAGATCGAACAGCTCGGTGCGGGACTTGGCCCGCATGATGGCTTCGTTGGTCCTGCTGAGCGCGGCGAACATCCGCGTCAGGCGCTCCTTCTGGCTTTCAGTCCTCGCCTTCTCGTCGGCCCGGTCGAAAGTGCCGATCGCGAACGACACGTTGTCGGTGAGCCGCTGCAGCAGCTCGGCGAATTCGGGTGTGAAGGTGTTCTTCTCTGAGGAGATGAAGAACATTACGCCTACGGCTTCGCCGGAGACGAGCAGCGGAAAGGCCGCGCCCGACATCGCGCCGTCGCTGTGAATGAACTGATGAAATGCCGATCCGCGCGGATCGCCGCGCAGATCGTTGCCGATGCAGGCCTGCCTCGAGCGGAAGGCGTTGCCGCAGAGGCCGCGGCCTTCGGGACGATCCGAATCAGTCGAGACCTTGACCCGGCGCATGTTGTGCGCGGTTGGCCCGGCGACCGCCGCCATGTCCATGTGGTCGCTGCCAGGTGTCGCCAGCAAGACGCTGGTCGAATTGAATCGGCCGCCTTTCGCGGCGGCTTCGCACACGAGCTCGAACAGCTCCTTCCGCGACGTCGCGCGGATGATCGCCTCGTTGGTGGCGCTGAGCGCCGCGAGCATGCGCGCCAGCCGCTCCTTCTGGGCGCCGGCCTTCGCCGTTTCGTCGGCGCGCTCGAAATTTTCCAGCGCGAACGAGACGTTCTCGCCGATCCGCGCCATCAGCGCGACGATCTCTTCGTCCTCCGCCCACAGCTTGCCAACGAAGAACAGTAACACGCCGATGCTCTCGTCGCGCTTGATCAGGGGAACGGCGACGCAGGCGGTGACGCCGGTCTCGCGCGCGGCCTGATGCCAGGGCTGCCCTACCGTCGAGTTAAGGATATCGTTGTTGATCGCCGGCTGCTGGGTACGAAAAGCCCTGCCGCAGACGCCTTTTCCATACGGGTTATCCACGTCGATCGAGAAAGGCGCCCGCATGATCTGCTCGACAATGGCACCCGTGCCGGCCGCCGGCTTCAGCCAGATCGAGTCTGGCTGCGCCAGCAGGACCACGGTGGCGGCAGACTTCCCACTGTGCACCGCGGCATCGCAGACGCGCTGATACAGATCCTGCTCGGTCTTGGCGCGAAGAATGGCCTCATTGGTGGCGCTGATGGCGCCGAACATCCGGTTGAGGCGGCGCAGGGTGCGCTCGCCGTTCTTGCGCGCGGCCTCGTGGTCGAAATTGTCGAGCGCGAACGAGATGTTCGCCGACACGCGCTCCAGCATCGCGACGAGCTGCTCGTCGATCGAGTGCGCCTGGCGCCGCGACACCAGCAGCACGCCGACGCACTGATCATTGCAAATCAGCGGCAGCGCGGCCGACGCGCCCACCTGGTTGGCCGTGGCGCCCGCGCGCCAGGCCAGCGAGCGCTGGTCGTTGAGGAAATCGTTGCTGATGCAGATCCGCCGGTCGCGGAAGGCCTGCCCGGCAACGCCGGAACCTTCGGGCGTGCCGGCCAGGATCGAAATGTCGATGCTGCGCAGCCGGGGGACGTCATCGCCGCAGCCGGCGGCAAAGCGCAGGAAATTGGTTTCCGGCTCCAGCAGGAAAACCGACACGGCCAGGAAATCGCCGACCGAGAATGCGGCCTCGCAGACTTTCGCGTACAGCTCTTCAGGTGATTTGGCGTACAGAATCGCTTCGTTCGTTGCGTTCAACGCCGCGAGTGTGCGCGCGATATCGGTATTCACCTTCCCCAAGCTCCCTGCCGGCAGCGCCGGGCTGCCCCCTTGCGAATTTTATGCGTGTAGGGGGCCTAAATGCTCGTTATTGGCGACATGGAGTTGCCAATCAGAGTAAATGTCGGACCAACGGCAAGCGCGGTCGCTCGGGAGAACTACGGGTCTTTTTACGATTTATCAGCCATGGCGCCGATCCGCGCTGGAGCGAATTTTGCCGGATGAAATTTCGGCGCCCGAGGGACCCCTGCCGGCAGCATGGCTAACAGGATATTTCCACGCTTGCCCTGCCACTGCGGCTTTGAGAGCATGCCCGGCAGCCAGCAAGACCCGCTGTTCGCGCGGGCGTTACAGACAGAGGAAATCCCATGCCGATGGTTCAGGCCGACCGGCTCACGCGCATTGGCGTCGCCCTGCTCAAGGCCGCCGGCGCGTCGGAGGAAGAGGCACAGGCGGTCGCGGCCGGCTGCGTCAACGCCAACCTCGCCGGCCATGACTCGCACGGCGTGATCGCCATCCCGACCTATATCGACCGCATCAAGGCCGGCCATATCGTGCCCGGCGCGGCATGGACCATCGTTCAGGAATCGCCGACCACGACCGTGATCGACGGCCATTGGGGCTTTGGCTTTCACGTCAACGCCAAGGCGATGGCACTGACGATCGAAAAGGCGAAGACCGCCAATGTCGCCGCCTGCACCGTGTTCCGCCAGAGCCATGTCGGGCGGCTCGCCGCCTATCCGCTGATGGCGATGCGGGCCGGCATGATCGGGATTGCCACGGCCGATTCCGGCCGTTCGCCAAAACATGTCGCGCCGTTCGGCGGCCGCGAGGCACGGCTCGGCACCAATCCGATCTCGATTGCGGTGCCGTCCGATCTCGAAGCCCCGTTCTATCTGGATATGGCGACCTCGGCGGTCGCGGCCGGCAAGATCGCGCTGTCGGTCGCGCGCGGCGAACAGATCCCGCAGGGCTGGATCATCGACGCCGAGGGACGCCACACCACCGACCCGACGCAATACCGCAAGGGCGGCGCGCTGCTGCCGCTCGGCGGCAGCGAGGGCTACAAAGGCAGCGGCCTTGCCGCGATGGTCGAGGTGCTGTGCGGCCTGCTCACGGGGCTCGGCTTCGGCGTCGAGCCGACCGGCCGGCACAATGACGGATGTTTCATGGCGGTGTTCAACGTCGCAGCGTTCCGCCCGCTGAAGGATTTCGAAAAGGAAGTCGGCGAGTTCGCGCGCTATCTGAAATCGACGCCGCCGTCGGAAGGCTCGCCCGGCGTGTTCTATCCCGGCGAGATCGAACATATGCGCGAGCAGCAGCGCCGGCGCGACGGCATCGAGGTCGAGGACGCCACCTGGGACAAATTGAAGGCGCTGGCCACCGACTACAAGCTCGCCGCTGAGCTTGACCTGAAATGAAATCCAATCCTGCCAGCACAAGGAGAACCGCATGACACGGCAAATGGCGCTGGTGGGATTTTTGCAGGCGCAGAACTGCACCAATCTGCCGAGCTCGTGGCGGCATCCGGAATCGCGCGACGATTCGATGTCGGCGGACTACTACCAGGAGATCGCCCGTATCCTCGAAGCCGGCAAGTTTCACATGGCGTTCTTCGACGATCGCCTCGCGATGCCGGACCGCTACGGCAACGACCACGCGCATACGGTCGAATACGGCATCCGCTGCGTGAAGATGGACCCGCTGATCGTGCTGACCACGATGGGCATGGTCACCGAGAAGCTCGGGCTGGGGTCGACCTGCTCGACCACCTATTACGAGCCGTTCGACGTCGCGCGGCGCTTCGCCACGCTCGACTTGATGTCGGGCGGCCGCGCGGGCTGGAACGTCGTCACCTCGCTCAATGACGGCGAGGCCCAGAACATGGGCAAGGATGCCCATCTCGAACATGACTACCGCTACGACCGCGCCGACGAATTCATGGAAGTCGTGCTCGGCCATTGGGACAGCTGGGAGGACGGCGCGGTAATCATGGACAAGAAGAGCGGCCGCTTCGCCGATCCTTCCAAGGTGAAGCGGCTCGATCACAAGGGCGAGTTCTTCAAGTCGCGCGGGCCGTTCACGGTGCCGCGCTCGGCGCAGGGCCATCCCGTCATCATCCAGGCCGGCGCATCCGGCCGCGGCCAGCGCTTTGCGGGGCGATGGGGCGAGGTGATCTTCACCGCCGCGCGCAACGTCGCCGCCGCCAAGGAAGGCTATGCCGCCGTCCGCAACGAGGCGGCGAAAGCCGGCCGCGATCCCGACCAGATGCTCCTCTGCAACCTCACGACGCCGGTCTGCGGCGCCACCAAGGCGGAAGCCGAAGACAAGATGGCCGTGATCAACAAGCTGCCGCTGCAGATCGACGCGCTGTCGCTGCTGGCGGAGGCCCTGAACTACGATTTTGCGTCAAAGCCGCTCGACGAGCCGCTGACCACGGAAGAGCTGAAGAGCATGCAGGGCATCCTCGGCATTCGCGACGGCGTGCTGAAGAATTCGGGCAAGAGCAATCCGAGCGCGCTCGACTTCGTCAACTTCTCCGGCCGCGGCCAGGTGCACGACGCCATCGTCGGCGGCCCGAGGGAAGTGGCGGACAAGCTGGAGGAGATGTTCGTCGAGCGCGGCTGCGACGGCTTTGTCATCGCGGCCACCATCGTGCCCGGCTCCTACGCCGATTTTGTCAAACACATCGTGCCGGAACTGCAGCGGCGCGGGCTGTTCCACAAGGATTACGCCGGCAAGACCTTGCGCGAGAATCTCGGCTTGCGGCGTCCCGCCGCCGGCGCCTGGAAAACCCGGCCACAGGCCGCCGCCGAATAGGAAGAGGAAGAACCATGCGTTGGCTGAAATTCACCGCCGCCGGCAAGATATCCTGGGGCATCGTTGAGGGGGAGCGCGTGGTCGCCGTCGATGGCGATCCGTTCAGCGAATGGCAGCGCGGAACGAGGTCGCACGCGCTGAGCGAGGTGAAGATCGAACTGCCGCTAGTCCCGCGCACCTTTTATTGCGTCGGACTGAACTACCTCAAGCATCTCAAGGAAGCCGCCGACAAGGCCGGCACGGTGCCGAACGTGCCCGACCGGCCCGAGATCGGCTATCGCGCGCAGAACGCATTGATCGCCCATGACGAGGACGTGGTGATCCCGGCGAGCGCGACCGAGAAGATTCATTACGAGGGCGAACTCGTCGTCGTCATCGGCAAGAAGGCGAAGCATCTGACCGAGGCCAACGCGATGGAGTGCGTGTTCGGCTACACCATCGGCAACGACGTCAGCGAACGCACCTGGCAGAAGGCCGACCGCAGCCTGTGGCGCTCGAAGAACGCCGACACCTTCAAGCCGATGGGGCCGTGGATCGAGACCGATGTCGATCTCGACAGGATGGAAACTGTGATCCGGGTCAACGGGAAGGAAACCGGCCGCTTTCGCACCAACGACATGATCTTCGGCATCGTGCCGTTCCTGGTCGAGCTCTCGAAATACTTTACTCTATCGCCGGGCGACGTGATCTGGATGGGCACCGACGGCGCCTCGCCTGATCTGAAGCACGGCGACGTCGTCGAGATCGACATCACGGGAATCGGCACGTTACGGAACAGGTTCGTGAAGGAGAAGGGCTGAGGCCTGCTCGTCCCGAGGGATTGCGAAACTATGCCCACGCCGTCATTGCGAGCGCAGCGAAGCAATCCATCCATCCCCGCGTCGAGGCGTGGATTGCTTCGCTGCGCTCGCAATGACGTGGAGATAGAGCCGGCTTTCACTATTCCCCCTGCTGAGAAGCGAGGATCAAAGAGTGTCCTCGGAAATGAGGACAGGCGCCGGAACCGGGGCTAAGTAAAATTCGTCCGGACGGATACACATTCGCACGGAGGATCATCATGGCTCGCAGCTCCACCCTGCTCGGCTCGGCCCTAGCCGGCCTCGCCCTTGCCGTGGCTTCTCCCGCGGCAGCCCAGGCGATCGATCTGGATCAGCTCAGCGCGACGCAGGCCGCCGCCGATCTCTGCGCCGGCAAGATCACCAGCAAGGCACTGACCGCAGCAGTGCTGGCGCGCGCCAAGGCAAGGTCCGACCTCAACGCCTTCATCACGCTCGACGAGGCCGGTGCGATGAAGGCCGCCGAAGCGTTCGATGCCGGCCGCAAGAAGGGATCATGCAAGCCGCTCGGCGGCGTGCCTGTTGTGATCAAGGACAATATCGAGGTCGCCGGCCTGCCTTCGACGGCCGGCACGCCGGCGCTGAAGAATTTCGTGCCGAAGCAGGATGCGCCGGTCGCCGCAAAGCTACGCGCGGCGGGCGCCATCATCATCGGCAAGACCAACATGCATGAACTCGCCTTCGGCATTTCCGGCTTCAATGGCGGGTTCAAGACCGGCGCGGAGCCCGGCGTGCGCAACGCCTATGACGCGACAAAGATCGCCGGCGGCTCGTCATCGGGAACGGGCGCGGCGGTCGGCGCGCGGATCGTCACCGCCGGTCTCGGCACCGACACCGGCGGCTCCGTGCGCGTGCCCTGCGCGCTGAACGGCTGCGCCGCGCTGCGTCCGACCGTCGGCCGCTATCCGCAAGCAGGGATCGCGCCGATTTCCCACACCCGCGACACCGCCGGCCCGATGGCATCCACGATGGCCGACCTGGTCGCGCTCGACCGGATCATCGCTGGCGGGGGCACGATTGCGCCCGCCGATCTGAAGAAGGTCCGCATCGGCGTCGACAAGACCATGCTGGCCAATCTCGACGGCGATACCGACGCCGCCTTCAAGGCCGCGCTGGACAAGCTCAAGGCTGCCGGCGTGACCGTCGTCGATATCGAGATGCCAAAACTTGCCGAGCTCAACGGCCAGGTCGGATTTCCGCTCGCGCTGTATGAGGCCTATGACGACATGGTCGCCTATCTCAAGAAGAGCGGCTCCGGCGTCAGCATCGAGAACCTCGCCAAGAAGATCGCAAGTCCCGACGTAAAGGGCACCTATGACGGCCTCGTCATCCCGCGCAAGCTGCCCGGCCCGAACAACACCGTCTCTGACGCGAAGCCCGCCTATGACGCCGCGATGAAGACCGCGCGCCCCGCGCTGCAGGCGCTCTACCGCGACACCTTTGCCAAGAACAAGCTCGATGCCATCGTCTTCCCGACCGTGCCGAAGGTCGCGATTGCATCCAATCCGGACTCGTCGAGCCTCGCCAATTTCCTGCTGTTCATCCAGAACACCGATCCCGGCAGCAATGCCGGCGTCCCCGGCATCCAGCTTCCGATTGCGCTGGGCGCATCGAGCAGGCTGCCGGTCGGTCTCGAGCTCGATGGCCCCGCGGGAAGCGATCGCAAGCTGCTGGCGATCGGCATGGCGATGGAGAAGCTGTTCGGCCGCCTTCCGCCGCCGTCGCGTTAGACTGGGGCTAATACGCTATCCGATTTGGTTAGATCGACTCGGCCGCAGGCACGCGCTTCACCTCTCCCGCTTGCGGGGTCGAGACGAGCGAAGCTCGCTCTTAGGTCGGCGCGAAGCGCCGGGTGGGGCTCTCTCCACTCGGGCAGTGTCGCCTGCGGAGGCACCACCACCCCAACCCTCCCCCGCTAGCGGGAGAGGGAGCGCACCTTCTTCGTGGTCACAATCTTAATTTAGTCATGCCCTAATGCCGTGCAAACAGGCTGGCGACGCCGCTGCGGCGGCGGACGCCGAGCTTGGCGAAGATGCGCTCGATATGGGTGCGAACGGTCGAGACCTCGACGTTCAGCCGGTGCGCGATCTCCTTGTCGCTGAGATCGTCCGCAATCATCCGTCCGATCTCGAACTCGCGCACCGAGAGTTTCAGCACCGGCGAGCCGTCCGCCATGCTGGCTGCGGCGCCGCCTGACGCACGGACCAGCGCGCCAGTGAACGCCGGCTCGATCAGCCGCAACAGCTCCAGCGTATGGCCGTCGAAATTGTCGCGCCTGCGGCCGCGCCAGATCCTGACGTCGCCGATGTTGCGGCCGCCGACATAGCTGTAGGCATTGACGCCCCAATGCAGTCCGTCGCGGGCGAGAAAATCGTTGAAGAACTCGGTCCGCATCAGTTCGCGCTGCGGCATCACCTGCGTGACCAGCGTTGCCTCGCGGCGGGCCTGGAGTTTCAGGGTGATCGGGTCGTGCTGCTGAAAATAGCGGTCATAGGCCGCGATATTGGCCGGGTCCATGTTCAGGTAGACGGCCTTCTCGAACCGGCCGGTCGCATCCTGCCAGACGAAGGAGGCGTAATGATCGGCTTCCAGCAGTTCGAGCAGATGATGGCCGACCGCTTCGCGCACGTCGCGCTCGCTGAGGTCTTCGGACAACAGCCCAAAGATGCGCGCCAGCACCCGGCTCTCGGAAGCGCTCACATACATGGCGCCATCCTAGCCGGGAATGGCGACCAGGGGAACCGAGCTGGCGCCGCCTACTCCGCCTTGATGCCGGCCTCCCCGATGACCTTGCGCCAGCGCTCGACCTCGCTGCGGTAGTAGCGGCCGAATTCCGCCGGCGGCGCCGCGATCAGGACGAGGCCCTCATTGACGCTGAGCTTCCTGAAGGCGTCGGCCTGCACGGCCTTCGCCGCCGATCTGTTGAGGCGATCGATGATGTCAGGCGGGGTTTTCGCCGGTGCAAACAGGCCGTACCAGGTTTCCGCCTCGAAGCCGGGAAGACCGGTTTCCGCCACCGTCGGCAATTGCGGAAAGGCGGGCGAGCGCTCGGCCGTCGTCACCGCCAGCGCGCGCAACTGGCCGCCCTCGATCAGGGCCGCCGCGCTCGCGACCGTCGTGAACATCACCTGGGTCTGCCCGCCGATCAGGTCGGTGATGGCGGGCGCGGAGCCCTTGTAGGGCACCATCGTCATGTTGACGCCGGCCATGCGCTTGAACATCTCGCCCGCAAGATGCGCCGAGGTGCCGGTGCCGAACGTGCCGTAGGAAATCTTGTCGGGCTCGGCCTTGGCCGCCGCGACCAGATCGGCGATCGAGCGAAACGACGATTTCGGATTGACGACGACGATGTTGGGCGAACGCGCGACCAGCGCAACGGGCGCAAAATCCCTGGCCGAGTCGAACGGCAGCTTGGCGTTCAGGCTCGGATTGACGGCATGGGCGAACGTTCCCATCAGCAGCGTATAGCCGTCCCCCTCGGCGGCCGCGACCGCCTGCGCGCCGATGATGGTGCTGGCGCCCGGCTTGTTCTCGACGATGATGCTGGCGCCGAGATCCTTTGCCATCTCCTGCGCCAATACGCGGGCGATGGCGTCCGTGCCGCCGCCGGGCGCAAAGGGAACGACGATCTTGATGATGCGCTCCGGATAGGCGGCCAGCACGGGCTGGCCTGAAAGCGACAGCAGGCCCGGAGCCAGCGCGAACAGCACGGCGATGCAGCGTCGCGATAACATTCGCCGCCCCTCCCATTTTGGATCAGTCTTTCGGATCACTTTATTGTATCCGGCAGCACCGATCCAGATGGTGACTATCGTCCGGCGCGGACTAGACTCACGGCCGCCTCACTTGAAAACGTCCAGAGAGGAGAATGCCATGAAGCCCCGGATGAACTACTACCAGGCCGCGCCCGACACCATCAAAGCGCTCGTCGCGGTGGAGACCCAGATCGTCGCCTCAGGCCTCGAAAAGTCGCTGATCGAGCTGGTGAAGACGCGGGCCTCGCAGATCAACGGCTGCGCCTACTGCATCAACATGCACACCCAGGACGCCCGCAAGCTCGGCGAGACCGAGCAGCGGCTGTATCTATTGAGCGCCTGGCGCGAGTCGCCGCTCTACACCGACCGCGAGCGCGCCGCACTGGCGTGGACCGACGCGGTGACGCTGATCGCGGAAACGCATGCGCCCGATGACGTCTATGAAGAGATGCGCGCCCACTTCTCGGAAGCCGAGGCCGTCAACCTGACCATGCTGATCGGCGCCATCAATGCCTGGAACAGGATCGCGATCTCGTTCCGCGCAATTCACCCGGTGAAGGCCAAGGCCGCGGTGGCGTAGCCAACACATTCCACTGTCATGCCCCGCGCATGTGGGGCATCCAGTACGCCGCGGCTTCTCGGCGCAAGCACGATCGTCTCTGGAATACTGGATCGCCCGGTCAAGCCGGGCGACGACATCCAAGAATGCTACACCGCCGTCGCCTTGGCGAAATCGACATAGATCTCGCGCAGCCTCTTGGTCATCGGGCCGGGCTTGCCGTCGGCGACCATCTTGCCGTCGATCGACACCACGGCCTGAACGAACACGCTGGCGCTGGTGACGAAGGCTTCCTTGGCGGCCAGCGCCTCCTCGATCGAAAACGCCCGCTCTTCGACACGGAGCTGGCGCTCTTCGGCGAGCGCAACCACCGCCTTGCGGGTGCAGCCGGGCAGGATCGCGCTGCCGTTCTGCCGTGTCACGATGACGTCGTCCTGGGTGAGGATGAAGCATGAGGACGAGCCGCCCTCGGTGACCTTGCCGTCCTCGATCATCCAGGCCTCGCCGGCGCCGGCGACGGCTGCCGCCTGCTTGGCCAGCACCTGCGCCAATAGCGCCACGCTCTTGATGTCGCGCCTGGCCCAGCGCAGGTCGGGCACCGTGATCACCTTGATGCCGGTCTTTGCCGACGGCGCGTTGATGATGTCCTTGGTGGAGGTGAACATGATCAGCGTCGGCTTGACGCCCTTCGGGAAAGCAAAATCGCGTCCGGTGTCGGCGCCGCGCGTCACTTCCAGATAGACCATGCCGCTTTCGAGATTATTGCGGGCGATCAGCTCCTTCTGGATCTCCTGGATGCGCGCGGGCGTTTCCGGCAGCGCCAGCTCGATCTCGCCAACCGAGCGCTCCAGCCGCGCCAGATGCGAGGCGTTGTCGATCAGCTTGCCGTCCAGCACGGCGGCGACCTCATAGATGCCGTCGGCGAACAGGAATCCGCGATCGAGGATCGAGACCTTTGCCTCCGAGAGCGGGACGAACGAGCCGTTGACGTAAGCGATCTGTTCCAAGGTAGAGTCTCCTGAGTAGCGATGCCGCCGTGGCGAACATTGTGGGTTCCGTCATTGCGAGCGAAGCGAAGCAATCCATACCAGCAGCAAAGAAAGAATGGATTGCTTCGTCACTTCGCTCCTCGCAATGACGCAGATGGGTTGTTTCTCCCTAATGCGACAAGATCTTCGACAGGAACTTCTGCGCGCGCTCGCTGCGCGGGCTGCCGAAGAAATCGGTCTTCAGCGCATCCTCGACGATCTCGCCCTTGTCCATGAAGATCACGCGATTGGCAACCTTGCTGGCAAAGCCCATTTCATGGGTGACGACCATCATGGTCATGCCCTCGTGGGCGAGATCGACCATGACGTCGAGCACTTCGCTGATCATTTCCGGATCGAGCGCCGAGGTCGGCTCATCGAACAGCATCGCGATCGGGTCCATCGCCAGCGCACGCGCGATCGCCACGCGCTGCTGCTGTCCGCCGGACAGTTCGGCCGGATATTTGTTCGCATGCACCGTCAACCCGACGCGCTCGAGCAGCTTTTCGCCCTTGGCCATGGCCTCGCCATGCGAGCGGCCCAGCACCTTCTCCTGCGCCAGGCACAGGTTCTCGATGATGCGCAGATGCGGAAACAGCTCGAAATGCTGGAACACCATGCCGACGCGGGCGCGCAGCTTTGGCAGATCGGTCTTGGGATCGTTGACCCTGATGCCGTCGAGGATGATCTGGCCCTCCTGGAACGGCTCCAGCGCGTTGACGCATTTGATCAGCGTCGACTTGCCCGAGCCCGACGGGCCGCACACCACCACGACCTCGCCCTTGGCGACGCTGGTGGTGCAGTCCTTCAGCACCTGAAATGTCGGCCCGTACCATTTATTGACGTGGCTGATTTCAATCATACGCAGTTCCCTAACGAACAATGGCAATGCGCGCCTGCAGGCGCCTGACGCCCCAGGACGCGATACAGGAGATCGCAAAATAGACCGCGGCGGCGAACAGGTACATCTCGACCAGCCGCCCGTCGCGCTGCGCCACCTTGCTGGCGGCGCCGAGGAAATCCGGGATCGACAGCACATAGACCAGCGAGGTGTCCTGGAACAGCACGATGGTCTGCGTGAGCAGCACCGGCAGCATGTTGCGGAACGCCTGCGGCAGCACGACGTAGCGCATGGATTGCGCGTAGGTCAGGCCAAGCGCGCTGGCCGCAGCCGGCTGCCCCCTGGAAATCGACTGGATACCGGCGCGCATGATCTCGGAGAAATACGCCGCCTCGAACATGATGAAGGTGACGAGCGAGGAGGTGAACGCGCCGACTCGAATCGGCCGTGACGCACCGGTCAGCCACTGCCCGATATAGGGCACCAGGAAGTAGAACCAGAAGATGACGAGCACCAGCGGCAGCGAGCGCATGAAGTCGACATAGAGCCCGGCGATGCGGCCGAGCAGCCTGTAGCTGGACAGCCGCATCAGCGCGATCAGCGTGCCGAACACCAGCCCGCCGAGCGCCGACAGCCCGGTCAGCATCAGCGTAAAGCTCATGCCGTCGAGAAAGAGATAGGGCAGCGAGCGGCGGATGACGTCGAAATCGAGATTGCCGAACATCGTCATTTCCCCGTGATGTAGCCGGGGATCGCCAGGCTGCGTTCGAGGAAGCGCATGCCGGTGACGACGATGATGTTGATCGCGAGATACATGATGGTCGCGGCGGTGAAGGCCTCGAACACCTGGAACGAGAACTCCTGCATCGCGCGCGCCTGGCCGGTGAGCTCGATCAGGCCGATGGTGATCGCCACCGAGGTATTCTTGACGGTGTTGAGAAATTCGGACGTCAGCGGCGGCATGATGATGCGAAACGCCATCGGCAGGAGCACGTAGCGATAGCCCTGCGTCAGGGTCAGCCCGAGCGCGGTCGCGGCCTGCTTCTGGCCGCGCGGCAGCGAGGCGATGCCGGCGGCAAGCTGCACGGCGACGCGCGCCGACATGAACAACCCGATGCCGATCGCGGCCGTCCAGAACGGCGCATTCGGAAGCTGCTTCAGCCAGAGCCCGGCAGTGCGCGGCAACAGCTCGGGCAGCACGAAGAACCAGAGAAAGAGCTGCACCAGAAGCGGCATGTTGCGGAAGAATTCGACGTAAGCGAAGCCGATCCACGACGCCGTCTTCGACGGCAGCGAGCGCAGGATACCGATGATCGTGCCGACGATCAGCGCAATGATCCACGCCAGCAGCGCCGTCCTGACGGTCAGCCACAGTCCCGACACCAGCAGGTCGAGATAAGTGCCCGCCCCCGTCGGATTCGGCTCAAAGAATATGTGCCAGTTCCAGTTGTAGTTCACAAAGTCCCCCGCCCGAAACGCCGGCAACCCCCCAGTCACCCACGCCTATGCAATCACTGATGCCTATTACTACGAGTAGCGCATATGCAAAAGTCCGGCCATTCTGAATCCCAAAATGGCCGGACAATGCTGACTGGAGACCCTCATCCTGAGGAGCGGCATCTTCGCCGCGTCTCGAAGGATGAAGGCTCGACCGTGGCCTCATGGGTTCGAGACGGCGCCAACGCGCCTCCTCACCATGAGGGTTGAGACTTACTTGTACGAATCCGGATCCGGCGAGTCCGACGGTTTCGCAAACTCGTTCTTCAGCTCCGAGCTGATCGGCACGTTGAGGTTCAGCCCCTTGGGCGGAATCTTCTGCGTGAACCACTTGTCGTAGATCTTCTGGCCCTCGCCGCCGGTGTAGAGCGCAGCGGTTGCCGCGTCCACCACCTTCTTGAAGGCCGGATCGTCCTTGCGCAGCATGATGCCGTAGGGCTCGGGCTTGGAGAACGCGTCCTTGGAGATCACGTAATCAGCCGGCGCCTTCGAGCCGGCCACCAGGCTCGCGAGCAGGATGTCGTCCATCACGAACGCCACCGCGCGGTCGGTCTCCACCATCAGGAACGCCTCGGCATGATCCTTGGCCGGGATGATGTTGACGTTGAGGCTGCGCGCGGCGTTGGCTTCGGTAAGCTGCTTGATGTTGGTAGTGCCGGCGGTGGAGACCACCGACTTGCCCTTGAGGTCGTCGATCGAATTGATCTTGCTTGCCTTCTTGGTGACGTAGCGGCTCGCGGTCAGGAAGTGGGTGTTGGTATAGGCGATCTGCTTCTGACGCTCGGTATTGTTGGTGGTCGAGCCGCATTCGAGATCGATCGTGCCGTTGGCAAGCAGCGGGATGCGGGTCGACGACGTCACCGGATTGAGCTTGACCTCGAGCTTGTCGAGCTTGAGCTCCTTCTTCACGGCATCGACGATCTTGTAGCAGATGTCCATGGCGTAGCCGACCGGCTTCTGATTGTCGTCGAGATAGGAGAACGGAATCGAGGAGTCGCGATAGCCGAGCGTGATGGCGCCGGTCTCCTTGACGTTCTTCAGCGTCCCGGTGAGTTCCTGGGCCATTGCCGGGGTAACGCACAGCGCACCCGCGAGCAGACAGCCGATAATGTGACGTTGTATCACGTAACTTTCTCCCTCAAAAGGTTGCGGATGATTGCTCATCCACTCGAACTCGGCAACTTGCCAGATAGCCGACAACTTGCCACGCAGCTTACGAAGTAACTTGCCAGTTGTTTCGCCAGCGGGTCTCGAACCTATCTTTTCCTGACCGCCGTGGCGTGCCCGGCGCCATACTTGCACAATTCGGACCAAAACAGATTTAGGGCCCGTTGGCCATCATGCATTCGACCCCTGAATGCGACTAAAGACAAAGGCAACGCCCATTTGTCGCCACCGATCGGGACCAGCCGTTTCCGGCCCAGGGTCGCCACGGTGCCGTCCGTTAACCAAGCCACGCCGCGGCCGGCCAGCGCCATGCCGCATAGAACGTCGGACATGTCACTTTCGATGACCCGCACCCCCGAAATGGGGGCCCCCTCCAGGATGAGATCGACCAGGCGCGCGAAATAGACGCCGGGCGAATACATCAGGAGCGGCACCGGATGTGACGCCCGGCCGGGCAGCGACGCGCCGCCCTTGGCCACCAACCCGTCGCTCGCATAGGGCCGCAGGATTTCGGTGCCCAGTGTCACACGTTCGTAACGATCCGGGTCGAGATGGATCGGCTGCTGCGCGTGATGGTAGCAGATCAACAGATCCACATTCTCCGACACCAGCGACGTGACGAGGTCGTGGATGTTGCCGACCACGACCGAGCAGCTCAGCCGCCGCTCCCGCGACCAGGCCTGCCACCATTGCGGCAGCCGTGCGGTCGCCATCGCGAACGGCAGGGCGATGCGGATGTGCTCGTTGCGGTGGAGCGGCTTGCCGCCACCGACCTCATCGCGGCTGTCGAGCATCTGCCGCAACAGCTCGCCGGCATGCTCGCGAAAGCGCTCGCCTTGCGGCGTGAGCTGCGTCGGATAGACGCTGCGGTCGACCAGGTCGAAACCGAGCCAGGCCTCCAGCGACTTGATGCGGCGGCTGAACGCGGCCTGCGACGTATTCCGCTTCTCCGCCGCCCGCGTGAAATTGCCGGTCTCGGCGACCATCAGAAAGTCCTGAAGCCAGCGCAGCTCCATCATGCTCCCCGCATTGCAGGCAGCCACCGCGATCCGGCGACGGCCGCCGCCTTCGGGCCGCGCATTGCGCAGGCCAGGCGATATCGGTTCTCGATCGGCAATGTGAAGCCCCATGCCGGCGAACCTAGCGGATCGGCCTGCGGGATGACCAATGCAAGCTTTGCATCAGGGCGAGCCGCCAGCGCCGCCGCGGCCATTTCCGTCATTCTGCGCATCGTCATCCAACCGTTCCGCGTTCGCCAGGAAAGCCCATTCTCCATAGCCTGCCACGTCTCCGGGAGGTTATGCAAATTTTGCATCATGCAGACTTGGCATCAATGGCAGCCGCCGCGCGGCCTACCCTGGTGAGCGGCCGATCCGATTCCCGAGGTTCCGGCCGGGCGATCACCTGGGGATGAGAACGCGACATGAAAATCTGTGTACTGGGCGCCGGCGTCATCGGGCTGACGACTGCGTGGTGCCTTGCCGAGGCCGGCCACGACGTCATCATCGTCGACCGGCACGCGTCCACCGCGAAAGACGCCAGCGCCGCCAATGGCGCCCAGCTTTCCTACGCGTTCGTAGCGCCGCTGGCCTCACCGGCAACGCTGAAGAAACTGCCCTCGCTATTGCTGTCGCAGGACTCGCCGATGCGCATCCGCGCCGGCCTCGATCCCGCGCTGATCGCCTGGGGCGCACGATTCCTGCTCGCCTGCCGGCCGGGAGCCGTGCGCGAGACCGTGGCCGCACAGCTCGCGCTCGCCGCCGTGAGCCGGAGCGAACTGGCGCGGCTGACGCAAAGCCTGCGCCTGTCGTTCGGGCTGCGGACCGCCGGCAAGCTCGTGCTTCATCGCTCAGTGCGCGACTTCAAGGCGGCGTGCCGCAGCGTCGTCACCACTGACGAGGAACACGGCCAGCAGATATTGAGCGCAGCCGAATGCCTTGCGCTGGAGCCGGCGCTTCAACTCGAGGCGGGCCAATTCGCGGGCGGCATCTTTACCGCCTCGGAGCAGATCGGCGATTGCGCGGCGTTCTGCGCGGCGCTGACAGTTCGCCTGAGACAGCGCAGCAATATCGAGTGGCTGCTCGATACGCCGATCATCGGGCCGGTTCGTTCCGGCGGCAAGCTCGTCGCCGTCGATACCGGAAAAGGACAGGTGCAGGCGGACCATTTTGTACTATGCATGGGCGCAGCGTCAGCCGCGTTCGCGCGTGCCTGCGGGTTCTATCTGCCGATCTATCCGCTCAAGGGTTACAGCATCACGCTGGCGCCGCCGCCCGAGGCGCGCGTTCTTCGGCACAGCATCACCGACATGGCGCGCAAGCTGGTATTCGCACCGCTCGCGCGCGATGGACGGCCGGCGGTGCGGATCGCGGGGATCGCCGATCTCGAAAGCAACGACCTGACACTCGATGGCGGACGCATCGACATCCTGCGCCGCGCCGCGGCCGAACTGCTGGGAAGCGACGCCGCCGGCGACATCGCGCCATGGTGCGGGCTTCGCCCTGCCACGCCGGACAGCCGGCCGATCATCGGCTGGTCGCCGCTCGACGGCCTCTTCATCAATTCAGGCCATGGCATGCTCGGCTGGACGCTGGCCTGCGGCAGCGCGCGGCTGACCGCCGACATGATCGAGCGCAAACGCTCCGCCGGCGAAGCCGGAGCGTTTGCCCTGCGCCGCGCCGCCTAGCACGATCTGCATTGAAGAACGACATGCTTTCTCTCCCCGCAAGCGGAGAGAGGTTCGCTCCGAACCCGCCGCTACTTCATGCAAATATCTACAGCGGCTTCTTGATCTCGCCGAGGTCCCAGAACAGCCCCGCCATGATGGCGAGCGCCTCCTCGGTCACCGGCAGGAGGATGTGTTCATCCGGCGCGTGCTGCGAACAGCCGGGATAGGAATGCGGTACCCAGATCGTCGGCAGCCCCAGCCCTTCGGCGAACACATCATTGGGCAGCGAGCCGCCAAAGTTCGGCAGGATCGCCGGCGCCTTGCCGGTGGTCTTCAGGATCGAGTCCGCGGTCCAGTTCACCCAGGGGCTGTCGACATCGGTGCGCGAGGCGGCGAAGCGCTGCGCGCCGCTGACCTCCACCATCGTAAAGCCATTGGCATGCAGATGCGCGCGCACGGCGTCGACGACCTCCTCGTACTTCGTCCCGACGACGAAGCGGAGCTGCAGCACAGCGTTGGCGTGGCCGGGAATCGCATTGGCCGGCTTCTCGATATTGCCCGACGACATCGCCAGCACTTCCAGCGTATTCCAGGCGAACAGCCGTTCGGCCGGCGTTAGTCCCTCCTCGCCCCAATCCGGCGCCAGCGCCGGCTCGTCCGCGGTCGGCTCGATCTTCACATCCGCGAGCGCGGCGCGCACCGCGTTCGAAATCCGCGGCGGCTTCAGCGCATCGAGCTTCATCCGTCCCTTGCCGTCGACCAGGCTCGCGATGGCGTTGCAGAGGATCGTCGCGGGATTGGCCAGCACGCCACCCCAATTGCCGGAATGGTTGCCGCCTTCGCGCAAATTGACGTCGAGATGGATGCGGTTGCCGCCGCGGCAGCCGAGGAAGATGGTCGGCCGCGCCGCCGTGAGCCGCGGCCCATCGGAAGCCAGGAACAGATCGGCCTTGAGCTCCTCGCGATGGGCTTCGCAGACCTGCCGCAGGTCGGGCGAACCGATCTCCTCACCGGTCTCGATGATGAACTTGACGTTGAAGCCGAGCTTGCCGCCACGCGTTTCGCGCACGGCGCGCAAGGCCGCCAGATTGATGCTGTGCTGACCCTTGTTGTCGGCGGTGCCGCGGCCGTAGACGCGCTCGCCCTTGATCGTCGTCTTCCAGGGATCGAGATTGTCGCGCCACTCGCCCTCCATGCCGTCGACGACGTCGCCATGGCCATAGGTAAGCACGGTCGGCAGCGAGGCGTCCTCGCGATAATCCGCCAGCAGATACGGCCCCCGGCCGGTCGGCGATTCGATCAGGCGCGTGGAGAAATCGAGTGCGGCAAACGCCGGCTGCAGATCCTCGACGAGATAGGCGCGGAGCGCCTCCTCGCGGCCGGGGTTCTGGCTTTCGGTCCGGTAACCGACCCTGCGGCCGAGCTCGGTGAGAAACGCGCCGGAATTAAGATGCTCACGTACCCGCGCAATCGCGTCGGCTCGTTCGGCCATATTTTCTTTCCTATGTTCGCACGCTTAAGGGAGCCGCAACCTATCGGGATAAGGCGCCCGCTGGAAGAGCGCCGTGCGCGGAATGGGCCTTGCCAAACGCAGCGGGGATGCAACAATTTCGGGCAACAGCCCGGGCATTTGAACCGGGCGAGTGCGCGGGGGCAACCCTGCGCGGTTCGAGGTGCACGTCATGACAAAACAGATCCGGCTCAACGCCTTCGCCATGAACTGCGTGGCGCATCAATCGCCGGGGCTGTGGACCCATCCGCGCGACCGCACCCTCGACTACAACCGCCTGCCCTATTGGCTCGACCTCGCAAGGGTGCTGGAGCGCGGCCGGTTCGACGGGCTGTTTCTCGCCGACGTGCTCGGCGTCTACGACGTCTACGGCAACAGCCCGGATGCGGCGCTGCGCAATGCCGCGCAGACGCCGGCCAACGAGCCGCTGATGCTGATCCCGGCGATGGCGGCCGTGACGCAGAATCTCGGCTTCGGCGTCACCAGCAATCTCTCGTTCGAGCCGCCCTATCCGTTTGCTCGAAGAATGTCGACGCTCGATCACCTCACCGACGGCCGCATCGGCTGGAACGTGGTGACCGGCTATCTCGACAGCGCGGCCCGCGGCGCCGGCAAGGACAAGCAGACCGCGCATGACGACCGCTACGAGATCGCGGACGAATATATGGAGCTGGTCTACAAGCTCTGGGAAGGAAGCTGGGAGGACGATGCCGTGCTGCGCGACCGCGCGCGCGGAATCTTTGCCGATCCGTCGAAAGTGCACCCGATCGCGCATGAGGGCACGCATTATCGGCTCAACGCAATTCATCTCAGCGAACCGTCGCCGCAGCGGACGCCGGTGCTGTACCAGGCCGGCACCTCGCCGCGCGGCCGGCAGTTCGCGGCCCAGAACGCCGAATGCGTGTTCATGTCGGGCCCGTCGGCCAAGATCATCGGGCCACGCGTAGCGGCGATCCGCACGCTGGCGAAGGAAATCGGCCGTAACCCCGCCGAGATCCTGATGTTCTCGATGATGACGATCATTCTCGGCCGCACCGAGGCCGAGGCGAAAGCGAAATATGCCGACTATCGCAAACACATCGCACCGGAGGGCGCGCTGGCGCTGATGTCGGGCTGGATGGGCATCGACTTCTCGGGCTACGACCTAGAGCAGGAAGTGCGCCACGTGCAGAACGATGCCGGCCGCTCCGCGCTCGACAACGTCACGCGCGCCGACCCGGATCGGGTCTGGACCGTGCGCGAGGTCGTCGAGCATGTCGGGATCGGCGGCGCCGGCCCCGTCGTGGTCGGCACGCCCGAGAAGGTCGCCGACGACATTGAGACGTGGTTCGAAGAGACCGATGTCGACGGCCTCAACGTCGCGTTTGCCACCTCCCCCGGCGATTTCGAGGATATCGCCGACATGCTGGTGCCGGAACTGACGAGGCGCGGGCGCTACAAGAGCGAGTATGCGAAGGGAACGCTGCGGGAAAAACTGTTCGGCGCGGGACGCGCGCGGTTGACGGAGCAGCATCCGGCGAGCCGGTATCGGCAGCACATGCCGGCAAAGGCGGCCGAGTAAACCGTCATTGCGAGGAGCGAAAGCGACGAAGCAATCCACCTATCCCCGGGTCGTGAGATGGATTGCTTCGCTTCGCTCGCAATGACAGTAGATGGACCACACTCAATTCACCGCGTTGCTCACCACGACCTCGATCAGCTTCGCGCCGGGGCGGCTGAAGGCGGATGACAGCACCGACTTCAATTGCGAGGGATCGGTCACCTTCACGGCTTCCAGCCCCAGCGATTTCGCAACGCCGGTAAAATCGACCGGCGGATCGATGAAGTCCATGCCGACATAGTTGTCGTCGCCGTGGAAGGCGAGCAGCCGCTGCTTGATGATGCGGTAGCCGCCATTGTTGACGATCACAAACGTGAGCGGCAGCTTGTGGTTGGCCGCGGTCCACAGCGACTGGATCGAGTACATCGAGCTGCCGTCGCCGGAATAGCACACCACCGGCCGCTGCGGATTGGCGAGGCTGACGCCGACGGAGGCCGGCAGACCCCAGCCGATGCCGCCGGAGGCGAGCGCGTGATAGCCGTAGCGGTCGCGGTGCGGACGCAGCGCGATCATCTGGCGCGACGACGTCAATCCCTCGTCGACCAGGATCGCGTTGTCAGGCATCGCCTCGACCACCTGCAGCGCCAGCCAGTCCGGATCGATCGGCGACGTCCCGGCATGTTTCGAAATCTGTTCGATCAGCGGCCTCCGCCGCGCCGCCCAGTTCTTCGATGCCAGCGCAGCCAGGCCCTCTTTCGCACGCGCCTCAAGGGCGCGGCCGCCGGCCGCCTTCAGTGCGGGGACCAGCACACGCAGGGTTTCCCGCACATCGGCCTTCAGCGCGATCTCTGCGCCGTAGTTCTTGGCGATATCCCAATCGACCAGGCCGACCTGCACGATCGAAAGCCCGTCCGGCAATGGATCGATTTCGCTGTAGACCGACATCCGCAGCGGATCGCCGCCGAGCGCGATGATGAGGTCGTACGGCGCGAGTGCATCGCGCGCGATCTTCTGGACGCGCGCCAGCGCGCCCATGAAGCACGGGCTTTCGGAGAGGAAATGCGCGCCGTAGGGCGTCGACGACTGGTAGGCCGGGCAGCCCAGCGTTTCCGCCAGTTGCGCCGCTTCCTGCAATGCATCGCTTTTGACGATCTCGTCGCCGACGATGATGACCGGCCGCTCGGCTTTGAGGATGCGCGCGGTCAGCGCCTGCAGCGATTCCTCCGACGGCTTGACGCGGGTATCGATCCGGGTCGAGCGGCCGAGCTCGATGCCGGCCTCCGAATTGAGGATATCGCCCGGCAGCGAGATGAACACCGGCCCGGTCGGCGGCGTGGTCGCGATCTTGGCGGCGCGGCGCACGATCCGCGGCAAATCCTCCAGCCGCGTCACCTCGACCGCCCATTTCACCAAAGGCTCGGCCATCTGCACCAGCGGGCCATAGAGCACCGGCTCCGTGAGGCCGTGGCCCTGCTCCTGCTGGCCGGCGGTGAGGATCAAGGGCGTGCCGGTGAAGCTCGCGTTGTAAAGCGAGCCCATCGCGTTGCCGAGGCCGGGCGCGACATGGACGTTGCAGGCGACGAGCTTTCCGGAGGCGCGGCTGAAACCGTCGGCCATGGCGACAACCAGGCTTTCCTGCATCGCCATCACATAGGTGAGGTCCGGGTGGTCCTTCAGCGCGTGCATGATCGGCAGTTCGGTGGTGCCGGGATTGCCGAACAGATGCGTGACGCCCTCGTCCTTCAGCAGTGCCAGAAATGCCGAACGCCCGGTGATCTTGTTTTTCATGCTTCCTCCGGCCCGCCGCTTCGATGGCGCGCGGGTGGAAACAGATGATCAAACTTGGCGCGTGTAAGCAATGGAGCGCGGTCATGGCTGCCCTGCAGACGCATTTTCCGTGTCCCGGACGCGGTGCACAACGCCGCTAGAACATTCCCTCACTGCTGGCGCGCTTCTTCTTTTTCGACCGCTGCCAGACCACGCCGGGATAACCCTTCAGCGGCACCAGCGGCTCGCCGGTATAGGCCCATTCCTGCAATTCCTCGATCGCGATGTGGTAAAGCGGCTGCCGCCCGGTGCGGCCCGAAAACAGCGCGCGGGGAATGTTGACCATGTGGGGTGAGCGCGGACGCTCATAGATGACAGGCGTGCCGCAGCTCGAACAGAAACTGCGCACGGTTTTGGTGGCCGCGTCCTTGTACCGCGTCAGGCTGTTCTTGCCTTTGGTAATGCGAAATCGCTTTTTCCAGCTTCCGACATAGGTCGCATAGGCCGCGCCATGCGCGCGGCGGCTTGCCGGCGAATGGTCGTGCCATGCCCAGCGCGCCGGCACGTCGATCTCGAAAGCGACCTTGCCGCACAGGCACTGCCCGGCGGCGGGCTTGCCAAGGGAGACGGCCTTGGTTTTCTTCTTCTCTAGTTCCTCTTCTGGAAACATCTTGTGCCGCCCTTACCGTCATTGCGAGGAGCGAAGCAAAGTAGACGCCGTCATTCCGGGATGGTCCGAAGGACCAGACCTCAGATGCGCAATTGCGCATCGGGGAATCTCGAGATTCTCAGGTGCGCAAGTGCGCACCATAGTTCGATGCTTCGCATCGCCCCGGAATGACAGGTGCCTAATCACATGGCCGGCGCCAAAGGCGGAAGCTCACGCCTGCTCCAGCTCGTTATGCTCGGGATAATCAGTATATCCCGCCGCATCGCCGCCATAGAAGGTGGCGCGGTTATAGGGCGTCAGCGGGAAGCCGCGCTGCAACCGGCGCGGCAGGTCGGGATTGGAGATGAAGATGCGGCCGAAGGCGACGGCGTCGGCATGCCCATCCCGGATCGCGGCATCGGCCGTTTCGCCGGTGAACCCGCCGGCCGTGATCAGGACGCCCTTCCAGATCGGACGGAACAGCACCATCGCCGACGGCACGTTCTGATGGTTGACCTCGGCGCGGCCGGCGCCGGAGGAGCGCGGCTCGATTAAATGCAGGTATGCGAGGCCGAGCGGATTGAGCTGCTCGACGGCATAGGTGTAAAGCGGCATCGGGTCCGGTTCGCCGGTGCCATTGGCGACACCATAGGGCGACAGCCGCACGCCGACGCGGTCGGCGCCCCACACCCCGATCACGGCCTTCGTCACTTCCATCAGAAACCGCACGCGGTTCGGAATCGAGCCGCCATACTGATCGGTGCGCAGATTGATGTGCGACTGCAGGAATTGCTCGATCAGATAGCCGTTGGCGCCATGCACCTCGACACCGTCGAAGCCGGCCTGCAGTGCGTTCTCGGCCGCCCGCCGGTAGGCCTCGACCACGCCGGGTATTTCCGAGGTTTCTAGCGCGCGCGGCGTCTCGTAAGGCACGGCCTTGCCGTCTGCCGTCCCGGTCTTCAAATCCGCGATCGGCACCGCCGACGGCGCAACGGGCAATACGCCGCCCGGCTGAAACGAGGAGTGCGAGACGCGCCCGACATGCCAGAGCTGCAGGAAGATGATGCCGCCCTTGGCATGGACGGCATCGACCACCTTGCGCCAGCCCGCGATCTGCTCGTCCGTATAGATGCCGGGCACACCCGGGCTCCCGAACCCGGTATCCGTCACCGGCGAGGCCTCGGCGATCAATAGTCCGCCCGGCGTCGCGCGCTGTGCATAATATTCCGCATTCAGCGGCCGCGGCGCCAGCGAGGGCTTTGCCGCCCGCATCCGCGTCAGCGGCGCCAGCGCGAGACGATGCTTGAGTTGGTACGGGCCGACCCTGAGCGGCGAAAACAATGACGGATAATTCATATCTCTTTTCCGAAACCCCGTGTTGATACGGATATGTATCCGCTTCAGCTTGTTCGTAAAAGGTGTGGGACGCAACGTGCAGCTTCGACGCGAGAAAGCACATCTTCCATGCAAAAACCGAACGGCAGGTCGCTTCCTTCGCTCAGCCTCCGCATTGACATCGACGCCGCGGGGCGCATCGGCCCGGGCAAGATCCAGTTGTTAGAGACGATTCACCAAAGCGGCTCGATCTCGGCCGCCGGCCGCGCCATGGACATGTCCTACAAGCGGGCATGGGATCTGGTCGACGAGATCAACCGGATCTGCCGCCAGGCCGCCGTCGAGCGGCAGACCGGCGGCAAGAATGGCGGCGGCGCGGTGCTGACGCCGTTCGGCCTCTCGCTGGTCGCACGCTATCGCAAGATCGAACGCAACGCTGCAACCGCCGCGCGCAAGGACCTCGAGGCGCTGCACAAGGAGATCGGTCGGCCGAAGAAAGCCGCCAGCCGGTAAGGTATCGTCATTGCGAGCGCAGCGAAGCAATCCATCTCTCCGTTTGCTGAGCTATGGATTGCTTCGTCGCTTCGCTCCTCGCAATGACGAATTCGATATCCACCACCCTAACCGGTCTTGATCCAGACCGCCTTGACGTTGAGATATTCCTCGACGTGCTGCTTGCCGGACTCGCGGCCATAGCCGCTCATCTTGTAGCCGCCGAACGGCACCGCCGGGTCCATCGCCTGGTAGCAGTTCACCCAGACCGAGCCGGCGCGCAGCGCCTTGGCGACCTGGTGGGCCTTGCTGACATTGGTGGTCCAGACGCCTGACCCCAGGCCGAACGTGGTGGCATTGGCGCGCTTGACCAGTTCGTCGGTATCCTTGAACGAGATCGCCGAGATCACCGGGCCGAAGATTTCCTCCTGCGCGATCCGCATATTGTCCTGCACGTTGGCGAACACGGTCGGCTGCACGAAATAGCCCTTCGAAAGCGCGCCTTCGGTCAATCGGCCGCCGCCGACCATCGCCTTGGCGCCTTCCTTCTGGCCGATGTCGAGATAGCCGGTGACGCGTTCGAACTGATCCTTCGACACCAGCGGCCCGATCTGGGTATTCGGATCGATCCCGGGGCCGACCTGCAGCTTCTTGCCGAACTCGGCGACGCGGCCGACGAATTCGTCATAGACCTTCTGCTCGACGAACAGCCGCGTGCCGGCGCTGCAGATCTGCCCGGAATTGGCGAACACAGCCATCGCGGCGCCGGGCACCGCGGCGTCGAGATCGGCGTCGGCGAACACGATGTCGGGCGACTTGCCGCCGAGCTCGAGCGAGACGCGTTTGAGGTTGCCGGCGGAGGCGCGGATGATCGACTGCCCCGTGACATGGGAGCCGGTGAAGGCGACCTTGTCGACGTCGGGGTGCGAAGCCAGCGCCGCGCCCGCGGTCTCGCCATAGCCGGGAACCACGTTGACGACGCCGGGCGGTATGCCCGCTTCCATGCAGAGCTCGGCGAGCCGAAGCGAGGTCAGCGGCGCTTCCTCGGCGGGCTTCAGCACCACGGTGCAGCCGGTGGCGATCGCAGGCCCGATCTTCCAGACGGTGGCCGCGAGCGGCCCGTTCCAGGGGATGATCGCCCCGACCACCCCGATCGGCTCCTTCAGCGTGTAGGAAAAGATTTCGCCGGGCAGCGAATTCTCGATGGTCTCGCCGTGCAGCGCGGTCGCCTGCCCGGCGTAATAGCGGAGCATGCCGAGCACGCGCAGCTTGTTGCCGCGGGTCCGGCTGATCGGCGCGCCCATGTCGAGGGTGTCGAGCTGCGACAGTTCCTCGAAATTCTTCTCGACGAGATCGGCGAGCTTCAACAGCAGGCCCTGCCGCTCATACGGCTTGACCTTGCTCCATGGACCCTCGAAGGCGCGCCGGGCTGCCACCACGGCGCGGTTGATGTCCTCCGCATCGCCTTCGGCGACGGTCGCGAGCAGCTCACCAGTCGCCGGGTTATGCGTCTCGAACCGCTTGCCGGAGGCGGCGTCGATCCATTGGCCGTCGATCAGAATCTTCTTGTAGGAGCCATCCGCATAGGGATGGCGCGTGATCGGAACTGCCTGGGTGACGGCCATGTTTGCACTCCTTGAAGTGAGTTGGAATTCTGAAACGTTATATTTGGTTATCTATAACGATGACATGCGATCATAATGCAGCCGAACCGTCGGAGGAAGCGGCCGGCACGAAGACCTCCCATGCCGGTTCGATCGTGTTAGTCTAGGAGGTAAGGCCTGGCGAATACACACCTCATATCTGTCCGGAGAATGACGATGCCCCATCCCGCGATGTCGCCCAATCATGTTGCCGTGATCACCGGAGGCGCCTCCGGCATCGGGCTCGCCGCCGCGATGCGTTTCGCCAGCCTTGGCATGAAGGTCTGCATCGCCGATCTGGGCGAGGAACGGCTCGCCGGGGCGGCGGCAAAACTGGCATCTGTCGCCAAGGGCGGCGCCGCCGATATCATGGCCGCATCCGTCGACGTCAGCCGCTTCGACGACGTCGCAGGCCTGGAAGGTGCCGTGCAAAAGCGGTTCGGCGGCACCGACATCCTGATGAACAATGCCGGCATCGGCCCGGACAGCAACAGCTTTGGCCCGCTGGAAAACTGGCAGCGCATTCTCGCGGTCAATCTGTGGGGCGTCATTCACGGCACGCAGGCATTTGTGCCTTACATGGTCGAGCGCGGCCGTCCCGGCCTTGTCATCAACACCGGCTCCAAGCAGGGCATCACGACGCCGCCCGGCAATCCCGCCTACAACGTCTCGAAGGCGGGCGTCAAAGCGCAGACGGAGGCGCTGCAGCACGAATTGCGGAACCTGCCGGGCTGCCAGATCAGCGCGCACCTGATGATCCCCGGCCATGTCTTCACGGCGCTGACCGCGCGCGGCCGCACCGAAAAGCCGCCGGGTGCGTGGACGCCGGAACAGACGGTCGAGTTCATGATCGCGCGGATCGAGGCCGGCGATTTCTACATCCTCTGCCCTGACAATGACGTGCCGCGCCAGCTCGACGAGCGGCGCATGCTGTGGGCGATCGGCGACGTCGTGGAGAACCGCCCCGCGCTGTCGCGCTGGCATCCGGATTACGCGGAGGCGTTTGCGCGGTTTGTGAAGGGAGAGTAGCCAGGGCGTGGAGATAAATCGAGGTTTGTGAGCTCGGCCCGACCTATATCCGCTATTCGGCGAATTGCACACTCAAATCGGAGATTGCCTCAAGTCCGAAAGGGCCAAGAGCCGACATTGGTTATCGTTTGATAGGCTGCCAGCCGCGACGACGTCACTCACGGCCCGATTTCGGCTTACTAAGCCACCATCTTCGGATCGCCAAAAGCTGCCCTGCGCATAGCGCCAGTCCGAATGCGGCAATCATCACGCAAACAGCGAAAAGCGCAATAAAGCCTAATGGGTGAGTTTCATAAGTAATGATCTGATACTGGCGGATGTTATTTATCCCGCGTCCAGCGTAGACGAGCAGCCCTCCTGTCACGTACCATTTGTACAGCGCGAAAAGACCTACCCAAGCTACTAATACGCTCGCACCCCAACCGCCGACAAAGTGGACGATCGATTTTATAATGGTCAGGCACCCCGTCATAATCGGCGATTTTGCCATCCATCAGCAAACTGGGCCATCCTCCAAATTGAAACGAAGCTAATAGAGGCTGAACAATGCACCGAATAGATCGTCGGGTCGCTGGCTGCTGACGTTATCCCCGCGGGAATATCCGCTGAGAGTCAAAAGGCGTCGTTCGGAAGTTCGCTCGGCATTTCAGGTTTACCCCGAGAAGCCGACAATCAACGAGGCATACCGGACTTCGCTTTCGGACCGCTTGCGGGCATACAGCCGACCTTGCTACTCTGAATTTACAATGCAGTCCGTTGCCACCTTCCTTTTCATATTCATGTCGATCCTGACATGCTCCCAGAGCACGCTCGCGACCCCGGCGAGCTGTCCGCTATGCAGGGCCATGTATCCTTTCGGAAATTGTCCCGAAACAAGCATCAACAATCCTCTGAAGGATTACGTGGGTCTCGTTGGAAATGTAGTGGCGACCAAACCCACGGACTGCAACGTACAGCTTACAGTTCGCGTGACGCGCTCCAGTTCGCGCACGTTACCGGAAACGATCGACATCGACGTGGGACCTTGTGCGTACTGGCATGGGGCAGTCGGCGACACCATTAGCGCTGTTGTGCGCGAGCTGCCCGAACAGACTGGCGTGCATCAATCCTCGCCCTATTGCGCCACCAACAGATAAGCGACGCGTGCCCCGTCGTTGCTAACGCAGCGTCGGTGAACGTCGCAATGGATGGCACGTCGCTACAGTCCTTGCCCACTCTACGAGCTGGCATCCGGATCATGCGGATGCGCCCACGAGCTTTGTGAAGGGAGGATAGCCGGCGCTGTCATACCCGGCGAATGCGGGGTATCCAGTACGCCGCGGCCTTTCGGTTCTATCGCTGGCGTCTCTGGAATTCTGGATTGCCCGCCGGAGCCTGTCATGGAGCGCGCATTCGCGCGACCCGTTGGCGGGCAATGACAGCTTTGGTTGAGTTCGCAGGAAGCCTACAGCGTCACCTGCTTGTCGCCGCATTGCTTGCAGACGTATTTGACGCGGGTGGCGCCCTTTTCGGCCTGGACGCGGTTCGGCGCGCCGCATTTGCCGCACACCGCCTCGATCCTGGTGTTGCCCTGCTTGATGACGAGGGCCTTCTTTTCCATCGTCTCGCGGATCAGGCGCTCTGCCTCTTCACGCATCGCTTGCTTCGACATCGGCCTGCCCCGTCATGAACCGCTACGGGCGCGGTCTTATCACAGTCACACCCCATTTCGTAAGTCCGGCGCGAACAATCGCAAGACAAAAATTGCGTGACGGAATGTTAAATTGTCTCCGGCGTCAGCGACAGCAGGCGCCGCACCAGGGCGAGCGCGGTCTCCGTGGCCGGATCGGCCGAGATGACAGGAACCGCCAGCGCGATGACGTCGAGCGGATCGTGCGACAGGACGATGAGGTGCGTCGCGCTGTTCGCCTTCATCAGCGACACGACGCGCTCGACGGCGGAATCGGACGCAACGAGCCCCCACGGCGCCTCGGAACGGCGCAGCACCCGCCGGGTCGACAGGAAATCGCGCAGCAGCGCGGGATCGTAGGCCACAAGTTCGCCTTCGCGGTAGCGCCGGGCGCTCTCGAAGACCGGATGGCGCGCCAGTTCTGATATCAGGGCATCGCGGGTCTGGGCCGGCGATGCCGCGACGGAATTGAGTACGCCGGGCACCTGCGCTTCGAAATGGGCGCGCAGCGCGTCCACCATCAGTCCGATGGTGAGAACGCCCGCGATCGCAATGGCGCAAAATCGCATGACCTGCGCCGCATCGACGTCAGGCGCGACGAACGCCGCCGCGATACCGAGCAGCGCCGAACTTGCCAGGCGCAGCAGCGTGAGCAGCAGCGCCTGACGCTGGGTCTCCGCGCCGCGTTCCGCGATCAGGATTGCGGTTACGACCAGCAGTGCCCCGAGCGCCCCGAGCCTGACCGGGATATCCGGTATCAGCACCCTGAAATCGGTGAGGATAAAGGGAATGACGAGGACGGCGCCGACGGCAAGCCGGGCGATACTTTGATTTTCGGCAGCCATCAGCGTTGCCGGGTCGCGCGCCGCAAGCAGCCAGGCGCAGATCGCAAAGCCGGCGAGCTGAAAAAGGGCAAGCAGGACAGCGGCGGGCATCACCAGGGGCTCAAATCCGGCGGCGCCGGCGAGGCCGATGACGATGCCGCCGGTCAGGACGGCGATCTTCGCGGCGCGCGGGGCATGACGCCGCAAAATGCCTTCGGTGACGATCAGGGCACCGAGCGGGACCAGTGCGGCCGGAATCGCCGACAAATTGTTGAGAAGCTCATTGCCGCTCCACCACGCCGTGCCGCGCACCAGGAACAGCAATGCAATGATGCCAAGCGCGATCAGCAGGCGCCGCGTCAGCGGGCCCTTGGGATCGCGCCGGTGCAGTGTCAGCATGGCGACGGTGAGCCCGATCGCGCCGCACAGGTTGACGATGGAATCGGCGATCATATCAGGCGTCATTTGCCGCCCCCGTTGCCTGATATCCGCGGCCGCAGGCTGCCGAACGGGCGCGTATCGTCGAACCAGTGGATCACGGGCAGGATCAGGCGCTGCAAGGCCAGCACGGCGGAGGCGGCGAACAACGCCGGCAGCGAACCGGCCGGCACGTCGCGCTGGATATAGCGGCGGGCGCCGGCCAGATCGACCCGGCCGAGCTGCAGCACGTCGTCGCCCCTGACGTAATCAAGCTCACGCGCGCACCAGGCGTTATATTGCTCCTCGCGATGTTTTGGCGCGGCATCGAAGGTTTTTTTCAGCGCGTCCGACCCGCCGGTATAGGCGTTGGTGATGACGAACCGCTCCTCATCGAACCCGGCCTCGCCGCCGACGCCGAACACCGCGCGATGCTCGCGCATGATGCCGCGCGCCAGTTGCAAATGCGCAAAACTGCGGCGCGCCGCCACGTCCGGCGAGGGAAACACGTCCGAGAAGGTGTCGCAGACCATGCCGAACACCGACGGCACCTGCGTGACATTCGAAATCCACTTTGGACGCAAGCCGTCGCGGGCAAACAGCACCAGCGTGGTGAGGCCGTACAGCACCCAGGACAGCCCCTGCCCCTGCACATCAGGGTCCACCATCACGAGGCCGAGATGGGTAACCTCTTCCACCTCGCCATCAAGCTCGACCTGCATCACCGACAGCGCATTGAAAGCGATCGGCCGCCCCGTCGCCTCCTCCGAGATCAGCGTCACGATGGCGCGGGACAGCCGCTCGCGCTCGCCGGAAAAGATGCCATAGGTCAGATCGCCGGCCGGCAGCGTCTTGCCGGCCACGGTGCGCAATTGGGCGACCAACTCGTCGAGATCGCCTTGCGACAACGACAGCCCCGGACTCTCGACGATCCGCGTCGAAAGTCCGGTGTGGGTGCGCAAGGTGAGATCGATGGCCGGCTGGTGAAAGGCCTTCAGCCAGAAGGCGGCATAGCCGGCGAGACGGCCGGCCGCAGAACGGATCTGCCGCAGGCCATGACGGATCGCCGAATTGCCGTTCCAGAAAGGCGCCATGCCACTTGCCCGCTACTGCAACGGGATTGGTGCGCCGGGCCCTCTTAACGAGCCATGAGCGCGATATGATGGGATTTGCGGCAGGGTAAACGATGTATTGGCGAGGTCAAACCGGCCGCAAGGCAGGCAAACGGCGAATGCCGAAGCACCCGCCGCCCGCCTTCGCCAGCACCGCGCCACAGGTTACGCGGCCTTGGAAACTAAGAACCAAGAAGCCCTGAAACTAGGCAGCCGTCTTGGAAACTTCCATCAGCAACCGTTCGGCCTTGGCGTCCTCGATGCGGTTCATCAGCCGGCTGCTCTCATGCACGTCGCGCACGGTCTTGGTCAGGGTGACGCAGGACTGAATGAGCATCACGATGCCCATCGCGAGGTAGCCCTTGATCCAGAGATCGACCGGCAGAAAGTACACGCCGATGGCCACCAGGAAGCCCGAGGCGGCGAACGAGGCGTAGGTGAAGGTGACCCAGGCGTTGCTGTGATGCTGGATATTCTGGTTCATGGCGCCGTCCTGCTCATATGAATTTCGATAAAAACCGGTTCGGACGGGCTGGCGTTTTGCTCCGAGGCCCCGCTGCCGCGTCCGTCCCGATATCTGCGCCCGCGCCAGTTAATGAGCGATGACCGTATCGCCTATAGGTTGTGGAAGGGTAAACGATACATTGAACGCAGCCGTCAAATGATTCATGACAGGAACGCAAGCGCAGGCCGGATGGGCCTTCTTCACGCGCTGGCCGGCTCAAAGCACTCCTGTCGCCGGCCGCTATGATCATTCGACAATAACGAGCACGCGGCCATGACGATGGCGCCGCTGATGGCCAGCGCCGTCATGATGGACGGCGGCAACAGGCTGCTGAACACAACGAGGACCTCGGTCGCCGCAACCGTCGCTCCGATGATCGCAGTCAGGCCGATGCGCAGCGAAACCGGAAAGGTGCGGACCAGAAATTCGTCCGCCGTCCAGCTGATCGCCGACATCGGCAAAGCGAGGATGGATAGAATCCCGGCCACGACACATCCGAAGTCGAGGGAGCGCCCGCCGGTGGCAACGACCCACATCAGCAAGACCGTGAAGAACACCGTCACCGGCGCCACGACCAGGAATACGAACGCTCTTTTCATCGAAATCATCCTTTGCCTTGTCCGGTGGCGTGAAACCGGCTTCCGGTAACGAGCGACGGGTGCTGAGACACCCGCCGCCCGCCCTCGCCGGCACCGCGCCACAGGCTACGCGGCCCTTGCAAATCACGCGGTCTCGTCAAGCGGCCTTCGACACTTCCATCAGCAGCCGCTCGGCCTTGGCGTCCTCGATGCGGTTCACCAGCTTGCCGCTCTCGTGCATGTCGCGGACGGTCTTGGTCAGGGTGACGCAGGACTGCACCAGCATCACGATGCCCATTGCGAGATAGCCCTTGATCCAGAGATCGAGCGGCAGGAAGAACACGCCGACACCGACCATGAAGGCCGAAGCGGAAAACGAAACGTAGGTGAAGGTAACCCAGGCACCGCTGTGGGGTTGGACGTTCTGGTTCATGATAATCTCCTGTTGAATTGGGTTTGATCGATCGGACTTAAGTTCAGGCAGCTTGCGTGCGTTTGGCGTTCAGCCGCGCGAGCACGTCGTCCGCGGTTGATTTCAGGCGAGGGCCAAAGCCCTGTTCGGCCAGTTTCTCGGCGGTCGCCTGCGGCCCGGTGGCGGCATCGAGTTCGATCAAGGCATCGGCCGCGGCCTGGGCCTCGATCTGCCGCTCGCGCAGCCGCTTCAGCGTGTTCTCCGCTTCGGGCAGCGTGGATTCGTAAGGACGCGCCGCCTCGATACCGCCGCGGCGCAGCGCGCGAACCGCTTCGGAGGCACGGGCGATGCGACGGCCGCGATCGAGCTCGGTGATCCGCGCCTCGGCACTGGCGACCTGGCGCTTCATCCGGGTGATCTCGGTCGCAAACAGCGTGCGCGCGGTCATCGCGGCGTCGCGGTCGGCCTCGAGATTGGCGATCGCCTGCGCCGCCTCGCGGGCGAGGTCTTCCCGGCCGCCGTCGAGCGCCGCAGTGGCGCGGATTTCGAGGTCGGCAATGCGGGCATTGGTGGCTTCGAGGCGGCGGCCTTCCTGCTGGTCGCCGGCGATCGCCAGCGCCAGCGAGCGCTTGGAACGCTCGACCGCCGCGCCGGCATCGCGCATCTGCTGGTCGAGAATGAGCAGCGCCGCGCGGTCTTCCAGTTCTTCACCCGCGACAGCCACGCTGCCCCGGAAAAGCGTCAAAACAGTTTTGAACATTTTCAGCTCCCTGTGTTATGAGCACTGCTCATGGATTGCTTGTAGCAGCCGCATGAGCATTGCTCAAGAATTATTTTGAGCGCCGCTCAGGATTGGAGATTCATGTCTAAAGCATTGGAAAGACGTGCAAAACTTCGAGAATTGCTGATCGAAGCGGGGGAGCGACGGATTGCCGCAGGGGGGTTGGCGGGGCTGAAAACCCGCGATCTGGCGCGGGACATCAGCGTCGCCAATGGCGCGGTCTACAATCTCGTCGAGGATGTCGACGAACTGATCCTGCGGGTCGGATCGCGCACACTGGCCCGGCTCGACGCCGCGCTGACGTCAGCCGAAGCCGATGGACCCGCCTCCCCGCGCGAGACGCTGGTGCGCATCGCGGTCGCCTATTGCGATTTCGCGGCCGAAAATCTCGAACTGTGGCGCGCGCTGTTCGAGCACCGGATGGCGCCGGGCAAGCCGGTGCCGGAATGGGCGATCAGCGAGCAGATGAATCTGTTCCGCCACATCTATCGCCCGCTCGCCGAGCTGTTTCCGAAGCGCACGCCGGACGAACTCGGCGTGACCGCGCGCAGTCTTTTTTCGGCCGTGCACGGCATGGTGCTGCTCGGACTCGAGCAGAAGCTGATCGCGGTGCCGGTCGAGGCGTTGCGCGCGGAGATCGCGGGCATCGTGCGCGCAATGGTGGATGGGCTCACCGCAAAGAGCCCCTGAGTTTCGGTGCCGCGCCACGCGCTTCATGACGTGGAATTTAGCCAGGCTCTCAGGGAATTGAAGCGCAGATCGTGCGAAACGATTGGTGATCGCTCGTAATCATCGCCACCTTGCACCACGTATCGTGGTTGGGAGCGCTCTCTCTCGGACGGAGAATGGTTATGTTGCGAAAGATGGTAATCGCGTTGTTGGCCGTTGTATCGGTCGGCCTGGCTTCACCGACAATGGCGCTGGCGCGCGGCGGTGGCGGAGGTGGAGGTCACGGCGGTGGAGGCGGAGGCGGAGGCCATGGCGGCGCCTTTGGCGGTGGCGGCTTTGGTGGCGGCGGTTTCCACGGTGGCGGGATGGGCGGCGGCTTCCACGGCGGAGGTTTTGGTGGTGGCTTCCATGGCGGCGGTTTCCACGGCGGCGGCATCGCCGGAGGCTTCCATCATGGCGGTTTCGGCCGCGGATTCCATGGACGCCGTTTCGGGTTTGCCGGCTTCTACCCGTACGGCTATTACGACAATTACGCCTATGATCCCTACACCTACTACGACGACAGCTGTTATGTGGTTCGGCATCGCGTGCACACCAAGCATGGCTGGCGGCTGCGGCCGGTCCAGGTCTGCAGTTGATCGCGTATCACTTTATGTCGGGTGACCGCGGCATATCGGGGGACCTCGGCGCGGCCTCGCGCTGAGGGTTACCCCGCTGGATTGGTCGGGGTTTTCACCGCGCCGCGCGGATGAAGGCGACGCACCGGTCAATCTCGTTCGTCGCGGTCGTGCTCCGGCAGGCGCTTCCATGGATCATCGGCCCTGGGCGGCTCGCCCGGGCCGTGATTTTCCACGATCAGATCTTCGAGCCAGACCTCGCCGTGCGGACCATCGACGCGCTTCGAGCGCAATGCACTGGTCCAGTTGCACACCTCGGGTTGGTAGAACACATAGCGACTGCTCTTCGCCACGATCGCGAAGAAGAGATAGGCGCGGCCCGGCTCGAAGTAGAATTCGCAATCCATATCCTTGTAGACATCCAGCAGCCTGACCCGGGCGGCCAGTTTGTCGGCCCCCTTCCAGACGCGATCCACATCTACGGTCCAGGTATGGCCTTTCGCCTCCACCACCTTGCCGACGAAGACGTATTGCGTGCGTGCAAAACCCTGGGCGGGCGAGATTGAATCGCAGGCACAGGCGTGCGCGACGTTGGCTCCCGTCATCGTCAGACAGAGCAGACCGAGGAGCCAGGCGAAAACCTTCGAGGACAGCCGGCACAGGATGCGATGAGTCAAATCCACCTCCCTCGAAAAGGAGCCGTAGGATGGGTAGAGCGCAGCGAAACCCATCGAAACCTTGCGCGGGGCTGATGGGTTTCGCTTCGCTCTACCCATCCTAGGCAGCTGCCGCATTAGCTAAGGATCTTCACGTTTCGATAATGACGTAATTGTCCTCGACACGGACGGGAAACGTCTCGGCCACGTAGGGCCCCTTCTGCAGTTCCTCACCGCTTTCGACCGCGACCGGATAGGAGCGCACCTTCACCCGCTTCGGATCGAACCAGGACTGGCCGTTGCGCATGTCGAACTCCCAGCCGTGCCACGGGCAGCGCAACAGTTCGCCGACGCGCGAGCGCTGGTAGACGCCCGGCTCCGGCGAGGTCAGCCGCGCGACGCAGGCGGCCTTTTCCAGCGGCGCGCCCTCATGCGGGCAGCGGTTGAGCAGCGCAAAGAATTCGCCGTTGACGTGGAACACGACGATGTCGCGGCCTTCGACGCCGAAGACCTTGTTGCCGCCGGGCGGGATATCTGTCGTGCGGGCGACGATGTGACGGGCCATGTTGTCCTTGTTGTCAGAACTTGTACACCGCACGCGCATTGCCGTTGAAGATCTTGCGGCGCTCGGCCTCCGTCAGCGGCGTCTTGAAGGCGTAGCGCGGATCGTCGAAATCCCAGTGCGGATAATCCGACGAGAACAGCAGCCGATCGGCGCCGACCCATTCGATCAGCGAGCGCAGATGTTTTCCCTCATCGGGCTCGTCGATCGGCTGCGTCGTGAACCAGAAATGCTCCTTCACATATTCGGACGGCCGGCGCTTCAGATGCGGCACCTCGCTGCGGAACGCCTCGAAGTGCCGGTCCATCCGCCAGGTGGTCGACGGAATCCAGCCGAAGCCACCCTCGATGAAGACGATCTTCAGATTTGGGAAGCGCTCGGGCACGCCTTCGAGCACGAGGCTGGTGAGCTGCGCCGCCATGGTGTGCGCATTGCTCTGGTGTTCCTCGACATAATAAGACGGCCAGCCGCTGCCGGTCGGCGCATGCCCGCCATAGCCCCCGACATGAATGCCGAGCGGCAAGCCCAATTCCTGCGCGCGGGCATAGATCGGCCAATAGCGGCGGCGGCCGAGCGGCTCGTTGGCGCGCGGGCAGACATTGATCTGCACATAGCGGCCGATCTTTGCGCAGCGCTCGATCTCGGCGATGGCGAACTCCGTATCGTCCTGGCCGGCGAGGATCGAGGCCTTCAGCCGCGGATCGCGGTCGGACCAGAAGGCGAGCTGCCAATCGTTGATGGCGCGCTGGACCGCAGCGCCGAATTCGAGATTCTGCTGCGAGAAGATGAAGAGGTCGAGCACCTGCAAAATGCCGTACTCGATGTCGAGCGGATCGAGATGCTGCTTGCGCATGAAATCGAGATCGGAGCCCGGAGGCCCGCCGGTCGGCGGCCACGCATCGCGGCGCGCGATCAGCGGCGAGGAGCGCGGATACGGCGTGGTGCCGATATAGGGCGTGCGCAGATGGCTGCCATAGGTGCGCAAATGCTGCTGCCAGCGTTTTGGCATGAACTGCTCGATATCGGCATGCGCATGGATGCTTGGATGCACGTCGCAGTCGATGATGCGCAGCCGGCTTTTGGCGGCTTCTTCCGCGGCGAGGATGGGGCGGTCGATGACGTCACTCATGCGATCCTCCTAGGATATCCAAAACTCAAGCGGCGAGCTTCAGCCGCGGAAAGGTTTCAAGCGGATTGTCTTGGCACATGCGCGAGGCGATGCTCGCGGGCAGATGCGGCGGCATCGGATCGTCGCCGTCGAACTGCCAGTGCGGATAATCGGATGCGAACAGGAACATCTTGTCGGAGCCGATCTGCTCGATGACGTCGGCGACGCCGACAGCATCGGGCGGGCCGTCGAACGGCTGCATGGTGACGCGGACATGGTCGCGGATGATCGAGGCCGGCTCGCGCTCGACCCAGGGCACCTCGACGCGCACGCCGCGCCAGGTCTTGTTGGCGCGCCACATGAAGGCCGGCAGCCAGCTCACGCCCGACTCCATCAGCACGACCTTGAGATCGGGGAATTTGCCGAACACGCCTTCATAGATCAGGCTCAGGAGCTGGGCCTGAAAGGCCTGCGCCTCGGCGAGATAATATTCGTAGCGAAAAGACGGCCAGCCGATCGAGCTCGGCGCGGTGCGATACGCGCTGCCGGCATGGATCGCGACCGGCAGCTTGTGCTTGGCGGCGGCCTGCCACACCGGCCAGTAATGCCGCCGTCCGAGCAAGGTCTCGCCCTGCGCCAGCACCAGCACGGAGACGAAGCGGTTGTCATCGGCGCGCCGCTCGATTTCCTCCACGGCGAGATCAGGCGCCTGCATCGGCACGACGATCGAGGCGCTCAGCCGCGGATCCCTCGACAGCCATTCGGCCGCGATCCAGTCATTGATCGCCTTGCAGAAGTCCGCCGCCATATAGGAATCGAACACCGCCTGCGCGCCGTAGATCACATTGCAGATCGCGTGGCTCGAACCGAGCTGGTCAAACGCGCCACGCTGCACCATCTTGAGGTCGCTGCCCGGCTTGCCGCCCGCCGGCCGCCAATCGACGCGGCCCGTAAAGGGCATGTTCGGCGGATAGGAATTGAGGTCGAGGCCGTCGATCGCGCGGCTGACGACCTGCTCTTTCCAGTGATCGCTGAGATAGGGCAACAGCGTGGTGCGGGTGCCGCCCACGGCGGGATGTATGTCGCAGTCGATCCGCGTGGCCGCCATGAAGGTTCCTCGGACTACTATTGCTGTGGCGGTCTTGCTGCCGCGCCCGCAACTCTGCCGCCGATGCCGTGGCGGCGCAAGCGCATAACTCGAGGGGCGGCCTTGTCCCGGACGCACGGCGCGCTTCCCTTCCGAGAAGGAAGAAGGCTCCGCGATTGACAGACAAAGCCGTTCCCCTCCAAATTCCGCGCAGCGGTTGAATGGGGGGCTAAATGCAAATGAAATCCGGTGGACTTGCGGTTCTCGTCATCCCGCTTCTCGCGTCCGGCGCGTCGGCCGCCTCCGCAACCGCCAGCGGCCAGACGGCATTGGCCCTCGCCGGCGTCGTGGCCCTCTATTCGCCGCTGTTGACCTCGGATGAACGGGAAGCCGTCTCAGCTTTCTTCGTTGGACAAAGCGGCGTGCGTTACGCCAGGAAGATTTCGGTCACCGCCGACAAGATCGTCTGCCGGGTCAGCAATGTCGACATCACCGCGCGCTCCTGCGAATTGACCTTCAAGGGCGCCAAGCAAACCATCACCGGACGGCGTGCGAACGAAATCTTCGCGACCGAGGCCATGGCCGGCGTTGCCCCCGACGGCGCCGCCGGATCGGTGAGCGAAAGCCTCTCCAAGCTGACTTGCACGATCGATCCAACCGAGATCAGGAAAAAAGCCGGCGGCGGCGCCGATTGCTCGTTCGAGACCGGGAATTGAGGCGCATTTCCCCCACGACGCGCTGCTTTCTCCCTTCTCCCCTTGTGGGAGAAGGAAAGCAGACACCATCACCACGCGATTGACAGGCCGGTCGATCCCAACCCAAATGTCCGCCCTTGAAGCGAGAGTGAGGCGTATCGCGTGGCCGGCAACGAACAAGAGACCCATGAATGCGACGTGCTGGTGGTCGGCTCGGGGTGCGGCGGCCTGTCGGCGGCGGTCACCGCCGGGCATCACGGCCTCAATGTTCTGGTTGTCGAAAAAGAGCCGCGCTTCGGCGGCACCACCGCGCGCTCCGGCGGCTGGCTGTGGATTCCCGGCACGTCGCTGGCAAAGGCGTGGGGCATCGAGGAAACCGAGGGGCAGGCCAAGACCTATCTTCGCCACGAAGCCGGCAACAATTTCGATGCGGCGCGCGTCGATGCGTTCCTGAGCGAAGGGCCGAAGGCGGTCGATTTCTTCACCACCAGGACGGCGGTGCAGTTCGACATGCCGCTGACCTTCCCGGATTATCATGCGGAAGCGCCGGGCGGCGCGCAGGGCGGCCGCTCGATGGTGACGCGGCCGTTCGACGGCCGCGAACTCGGCGCGCACGTCAAGGATCTCGGCAGTCCCCTGCCCGAGCTCACCGTGTTCGGCATGATGCTGGGCTCGGGCAAGGACATCGTGCATTTCATGCGTGTGACCAAGTCGCTGACCTCGGCGATCTATGTCGCAAAACGCCTGTCGAAACATGCGATGGACGTGCTGCGCCACGGCCGCGGCATGACGCTGACCAACGGCAATGCGCTCGCGGGGCGTCTGGCAAAATCCGCCTTCGACCTGAAAATTCCGCTGTGGCTGTCGTCGCCGGTGCTCGAGCTGATCGTCGAGGATGGCGCGGTGCGCGGCGCGAACGTCGAACGCCATGGCAAGCTGATCCGCGTCAATGCCAAGCGCGGCGTCGTGCTGGCCAGCGGCGGCTTTCCGCATGACGTCGCAAGGCGCAAGGCGATGTTCCCGCACGCGCCCAGCGGCGCCGAGCATTTCTCGCCAGGGCCCGCCGGCAACACCGGCGACGGCCTGCGATTGGCGGAGACCGCCGGCGGCCGCATCGAGGATACGCTGCCGCATGCGGCGGCCTGGGTGCCGGTCTCGATCACCGAGCGCAAGGACGGCTCCAAGGGCGTGATGCCGCATTTCATCGACCGCGCCAAGCCCGGAGTCATCGCGGTGATGCGCGACGGCAGGCGTTTTGCCAATGAAGGCAATTCCTACCATGACTTCGTCCAGGCCATGGTGAAGGCGGCCAAGCCCGGTGAAGAGATCACGGCTTTTCTCGTGTGCGATCACCGCGCGCTCAGGAAGTACGGCCTCGGATGCGTGCCGCCGTTTCCGATGCCGCTGCGCCATCATCTCGCGACCGGCTATCTCAAGCGCGGCACCACGCTTGCCGAACTCGCCGACAACACCGGCATCGATCCGCAAGGGTTAGCTGCGACGATCGCCGCGTTCAACGTCTCGGCCGCGGAGGGTCGCGATCCCGCCTTCGGCAAGGGATCGCGCGCCTATAACCGTTACCAGGGCGATGTGCTGCACGGTCCGAACCCCTGCGTCGCACCGATCAAGGACGGACCCTTCTATGCGATCAAGCTGGTGGTCGGCGATCTCGGCACCTATGCCGGCATCAAGACCGACGCGCACGCCCGCGCACTGGATGAACACGGTCAGCCGATCCAGGGCCTCTATGCCGCCGGCAACGACATGGCGAGCATCATGGGCGGCAACTATCCCGGCGCCGGCATCACGCTCGGGCCGGCACTGACGTTCGGCTATATCGCCGGAAAGCATATTGCGGGCGAAAATTCGCCCTAACGGGCGCGCATGCTGGAACGAACCGCAATCGATTCAATTGTGTTTCGGTTGAACCCGGAGACCGCTCCATGCACGCACCGCGGCTGTTCGCAGCTTTCGTTCTCGCGTTCGTTCCAACGCTCGCCTCTGCCGCCGATACCGAATGGCGGCGATACGTGATCCCGAGCAGCGGGACCAGCGTCGATATGCCGGTCTCGATCTTCACCAGCGACGCCGGACCGCCCGATACCGGAACCGGACGAAAGTTTTTCACCGAGGACCGCCGCGCCGATCTGACCGTGCAATCCGTTCCCAATCCCGGAAACGATTCGCCCGGCAGCTTCCTCGCCAAGATGCGGCCGCCCGCCGGCATCATCTACAAGCGGATCACGTCCGACTTCTTTGTGGTGTCCAGCATTCGCGGCGACCGGATCTGGTACAACCGCTGCAACCGCGGCCAAGGCACCATGAACTGCGTGCTGATCAACTATCCGGCGGCCGAAAAGCGCCAGTGGGACGAGGTGGTGACGCGGATCAGCCGGACGCTGCGCGGCTAGTGGGCTTCCGACCGAATTTAGAAAGAGCGGGAAAAAGCGGCATTTCAGTTCCGAAACCAGGAACCGTCCGGTGTGCACTGCGTTGCTGAACGTCGTCGTTAGTAACCGCGAGGTCGTTTCGTGAATCGCAGGGATTTCCTCGCTGCTTCTGCGTTGCCGTTGGTAACCGGCGTAGCGTCCGGGCTTCTGTCCGCAGCCCATGCCCAGCCAGCCCCGTTCGACCGGTCCATCGTCCGGCAAATCGCGCGCGATCTGGCAAGCAAGCCGTATAAGGCGCCGAGCGAGAAGCTGCCCGATAATCTCGCCAATATCGACTACGATCACTATCGGGCGATCCGCTTCTTGCCGGAGCGCGCGCTATGGCGCGGCGAAAAACTCCCCTTTGAGGCACAGTTCTTTCATCGCGGATTCTTCTACAAGAACCGCGTCGACATCTTCGAGGTGAAGAACGGCCAAGCGTCGATCATCCCCTATCAGCCCGAGCTTTTTTCGTTCGGCGATATAGCGCCGCCGGGACCCGGTGTCGATCTCGGCTTTGCCGGCTTCCGGCTTCATGCGCCGATCAACAAGCCCGATTATTATGACGAGGTCTGCGTTTTTCTCGGCGCGAGCTATTTCCGCGCCGTAGCCAAAGGCCAGCTCTACGGCCTGTCGGCACGCGGCCTTTCGATCAACACGGGGGAAGCCAAGGGAGAAGAATTCCCGTTCTTCAAGACGTTCTGGATCGAGAAGCCGCCCCCAGGCGCCAATTCCATCGTCGTGCACGCGCTGCTCGACAGCGAGAGTGCGGCAGCGGCCTATCGCTTCACCATCCGCCCCGGCGACACCACCGTGTTCGATGTCGAAATGGCGATCTATCCGCGCGTGGATCTGGATCACGCCGGTCTCGCGCCGATGACCAGCATGTTCTTCTTCGGCCCGAACGACCGCAAGGATGTCGAGGACTTCCGCCCGTCGGTCCACGATTCAGACGGACTCGGGATCTTCAACGGCCGGGGCGAGGAGCTATGGCGGCCGCTGCATAATCCAAGGGATTTGCAGGTCTCCTCGTTTGCCGATCTCAATCCGCGCGGCTTCGGCCTGATGCAACGTCAAAAGGATTTTTCGGCTTACCAGGACCTCGAATCGAATTTCGAGCGCCGGCCGAGCCTGTGGGCGGAGCCAATCGGCGATTGGGGCGAAGGCGCGGTGAAGCTGATCGAGATCCCGACCAAGGAGGAGGTTCACGACAACATCGCCGCGTTCTGGCTGCCCAAGACCGCCTTGGCCGCCAAGGGCGAGCACACCTACACCTATCGCCTGCACTGGGGACCGGATCAGCCGAAGTCCACTTCGCTCGCCCGCTTCTCGCGAACCGGCGTCGGCGCGCGCGGCGATAATGCCACCATCTTCGTGCTCGACGTGATCGGCGAGCGGCTGAAATCGGTCGATCCGAAAATCCTGCGCGGCGTCGTGTCGGCCGAGAAGGCGAAAATCCAGAACATCGTCACCCAGCCGAACCCGGCGACCGGCGGCTGGCGACTGAGCTTCGAACTGTTGAAGGAAAAGGCCCCCGTCGAAATCCGCGCATCGCTCATGCAGGACAATGAGCCGGTATCGGAGGTCTGGGTCTACCGATGGACACCATAGCTAACCCCCGCACAGCCACGGGGGCCGGCGACATCCCGCGGAACAGTTTCCTGCCTCCGGAATCGCCGACGGATATGGCGGCGCAGACGTTGCGACGGTTCGAGCCGCCGCCCGCGACCGACTTCGCGCCGATGTGGTTTCGGCGCGGGATCGTGCTGACGGGCACTGCGCTTCTTACCGCGGCAGGCTGTTATGAAATGTACCGGGTTCTTCAGGTCGGCGGCATCACCGTCCTGGAGTCGATCATCCTTGGGCTGTTCGTGCTGTTGTTTGCCTGGATCGCGTTCTCCTTCATGTCGGCACTTGCCGGTTTCTTCGTGCTGTTGACCGGCAAGAAGGACGAACTCGGCATCGACGCCGACGCTCCCCTGCCCACGATCAACAGCCGCACCGCGATGCTGCTGCCTACCTATAATGAGGATCCGTATCGCGTGCTGGCGCGATTGCGTGCGATTTATGAATCGGTCGAAGCGACCGGACAGGGCGCGCGGTTCGACTGGTTCGTGCTGAGCGACACGACCGATCCCGCGATCTGGATCACGGAGGAAAAATGCTTCCTCGCGCTGCGACAGGACATCGGCGGCTCGGCAGCGCTGTTCTATCGCCACCGCCCCGAGAATACCGCGCGCAAGTCCGGCAACATCGAAGAATGGGTCCGGCGGTTCGGCGCCAACCATGAGTGCATGCTTATTCTGGATGCCGACAGCCTGATGACAGGCGACTGCATCGTGCGCCTCGTTGCGGCCATGGAGGCACATCCGAAGGCGGCCTTGATTCAGACCCTGCCGATCATCGTCAATGCAAGATCGTTGTTCGCACGCTGGCAGCAATTTGCCGGGCGATTATACGGTCCGATGCTGGCAGCGGGCATCGCCTGGTGGCACGGCTCCGAAGGCAACTATTGGGGCCACAATGCCATCATCCGCATCCGCGCCTTTGCGCAATATGCGGGGTTGCCCGAACTGAGTGGGCGCAAGCCGTTCGGCGGACATATCATGAGCCACGACTTCATCGAGGCGGCACTGATGCGCCGCGGCGGCTGGGCGATCCACATGGCGCCGATGCTTCGCGGCTCTTACGAGGAATCGCCGCCCACGCTTTCCGATTTCGCTGCCCGCGACCGCCGCTGGTGCCAGGGCAATCTGCAGCATCTGGCGCTGCTGCCGACCCGCGGCTTTCACTGGGTCTCGCGGCTGCATCTGCTGACGGGGATTGGATCGTATCTCACCGCGCCGCTATGGCTGATGTTTCTCATGGTTGGAATTCTCGTGTCATTGCAGGCACAGTTCGTCAGGCCCGAGTACTTTCCGAAGGGATATTCGCTGTTCCCGCAATGGCCGGCGCAGGACCCGGTGCTCGCGGCATGGGTGTTCGCGGGCACGATGGGGATGCTGATCCTGCCGAAGCTGCTGGCCTTCGTCGCGCTCATTACCGATCGCGACGCGTGGAAGAAATTCGGTGGCGGCGCGCTTGTGCTTGCCGGCATCATCGCCGAGACGATCCTTTCCGGCCTGACCGCACCTATCATGATGATCTTCCAGTCGTCCGCCGTCGGCGAAATCCTGTTCGGACGCGACGCCGGATGGCAGGTTCAGCGGCGGGACGATGGCGCAATCTCCCGCCGTGATCTGGTCAGCACCTATTCGGTGCCGACATTGGCCGGGATCGCCATGGCAGCTGCGGCCTACGCCGTGTCGTTACCGCTACTGCTCTGGATGATGCCGGTAATCCTCGGACTGCTGCTTTCGATTCCGATGGCGATGCTGTCATCAACGGCAGCCCCGAACGGCAGGTCGAGACTGTTCCAGACGCCGGAGCAGGCTGCGCCACCACGGGTGCTTGCCAGAGCCAACGAGCTGGCGAGCGCGCCGCATTCGCCAATGGCCTGCCCGCTGCACGAATTGCGCCGCGATACCGGTCTGCTCGAAGCGCATCTGAGCAACCTTTCCGGACAACGCCCGCGAAGGCGCGGCGAGGTCGATCCGCATCTCGCGATTGCGCGCGCAAAGATCGAGGATGCCGGAGAATTCGAAGAAGCGGTTGGCTATCTGAGCCAGCGTGAAAAGCTCGCGATGCTGAATGCGCCTGCCGTTCTGGGCGATCTCCTCGCTTTGCCGGGCTCGCGGGATACGCCAGAAGGATCGCGTACGTAGCGGCAGCGAACAACGAACGGCCCGTCGTCAAGTGGCGTGCGAATACAAATCTTCCTCAGTCGCCGCATCGAGAAGCACCTTCGCATTCGCGCGGAGTTGAGCGAACGTGAAGTTCATGCCTCTTTCAACTTGCGCTGGCTGTACTAAGCTTCTGCCAGGGAGCCAAACGTTCAGGGATTCTCACATCTATGGAGAAACTGAATGACCACGATCAAACTTCTATCGGGTCTGATGGCAACAGCCATGTTCATGGCCCCGGCGATGGCTCGCCAGAACCACGTGACTCCCCGGCATCGCGCGGAAAACATCGACACCTATGTCCCGATCGACACCTATGCCCCGCAGGGCACTCGCTACATCGACGGGACGTCCTGTATCCCCGCGCCTCGCGTGGGAGCATTTGCGACACAGCCCTGGGACAAGACCCCTCCTTGCGAACCCATGACGGGATACTAGCCGAGGCGCGTCGCGCCCATCTTGCTGTGCCCGCGAGGCGGTGAAGCTCGCTCGACGTCTGCGACAGGCGCACAAGACAACGGGCATCGAATAGGTCGGGCTGGCGGAGATCCGCCAGCCCGACATATTCAGGCGCAAGCCAAGACACGGTCAGGAACCCGCCGACGAAGGACGCGTCTCGCGATCGCCCCTATATTTACAGCCCGTAGCTATAGCTGCTGCTGACGGAAGAAACCGCCAAACACCGCGAGAGAGCGCTGGCGAGCTCGCTGGACGCAAGCGGGTGACGGACCAGCTCCGTTATTCCGGAAGCCGCCAACAAGGGCGCGCCCAAATCCTCGGTCGATGGCGCCGCCAGAATGATCGGCAATTTCGGTACCGCCTCGTGCAACGCCGCCGCGAAATCCAGGGTGGGACCTCCAGGCAGATGACACACCAATGCCACATCGAAACGCCCCGGCGCCGCACGGCAGGCCGCCACAGCATCGGAACTCCCACTGAAGCCGACCGGCTCGTAGCCGAGTGCCGCCAGGATTTCCTCATGCCGCAACAAACGTCTGCGGTCCGACTCGATCACAAGGATGGTTTCGCCGGCACCGCGAAGCGCCAACTCCGGCGCATGCTGAACCGGCATGAGTTCATCGAATCGAGCAGATGGCAGCCAGACGTCGAAGCGCGTTCCAGCACCGATCGTACTCTGCACCTCGACTGCTCCGCCATGGTCCTCGACGATCTCGCGGACCGTTGCCAGCCCAAGACCATTGCCGTTGGGGCGCGTGGTGAAGAACGGCTCGAAAATCCGCTCGACGGTTGCGTCATCCATGCCGGACCCCGGATCGGAAACCGAAACAATCACGAACCGGCCGGAACCAACCTCGCCGCGTCCAACGCGCATGGGCTGTGCAATTTCTCTCGCATCGATACCAAGCTCGATGAGCCCCGGCCTGCTCATCGCTTGCGCGGCGTTGTTGCAGAGGTTCAAGATGACCTGCTGCAATTGTGCCGGCTCTGCCCAGACGGCCGTGGCCTGAGTCTTCTCGCTTACCGCGAATTTGACATGTGAAGGCAACGAGGCGGAGAGCAGTTCACTGGTTTCCGCAACCAGCGCGCTGACGCTCAGCCGCTCCCGCCTGCCTCCGCCACGGCGGCCAAACCTCAGAATCTGGTCGACGAGCTCCCGTGCCCTCTCACCGGCACGGCGAATTTCCGCAAGGCTGGCAGCCGGCCTGCCGCTCGATCTTAGGCGCGCGTCGGCGATTTCCGTATAGCCGAGTATGGCACCCACGATATTGTTGAAGTTGTGCGCGATGCCGCTTGCGAAGGTTCCGATCGTCTCCATCCGCCGCGCCTGTTGCAGCTTCACCTGCAGCCGCTCTTTTTCCTGTTCAAGCGTCACGCGATTGACGGCGTTGGCAATGGCGTCAAACGCCATACGAAACAACGGGAAGTCCACCCAAGGGGTGAGATCGCCGGCCCGCACCATATCGAACCCGAGGATCGCGGCCCTCTCTCCGCATAACGCGGAGATACACAACCAGCCTCGAACGCCTGCATCCGCGAGCAGGTTCATCGCGCCCTGCCCGTGAGCCGGCCTGACCCTGGGGATGCAAATGATGCGGTTTCCATCCAGATCAAAGCGCGACATCGACTTCAACGCGAGATCCGGCCAGCCTTGCGGGAAATCGACGCCCTCACGGGCCCATCGACAACTTGTCGCGATGCCGACGAAATACGCCCGATCCGCGCCGATACATTCGGCCAGTTGCTCAAGCGCACTCTCGACGTCGCGGGCGATCTCATCGGAGCGCGAATTGATGAAGCGCGTCGAGATGCTGGCAATCACATGCTCAAAAGCCGCGCGACGACGCGAGGCCAGGGCCCGTTCGCGCAGCAGTGCTCCGAAATACACCAGCCCGGCGAGCAGCAGCAACGATGTGGCGTACAACAACAGACGGTTCCTTCGGGCCAAGGTCCGTGCATCGAGTTGACGTTTCGTGATCATCGCCAGAACCGCATCCTGCTCGCGGTTGCCCGCCTCCGCGATCAACGATTTCAGGATGGCATCGACGCCGGGAAGAACGTCATGCAACATCCGCCCGTGTCCGACAATCGCGCGGATCGAGTCGGCCTCGCCGGGTGAATTTTGCAGGCGCGACAGCCCATCCAGCTTCGCCTCGACCTCGCGCGCCGCGGCCGCGGACGTGTCGAGCGTAAGGTGCAGCATCGCAGCCGCCAGTCCCGAGGCCGCCAGGACAACCGCCTTGTCATCCGAAGCCGCGAGCCGGGAGCCGAACAGGCTAAAATAGGCAAATGAATTCTGCAGCAACGCGTTCTTGGTCTTGAACTGCTCGATCAGTTCCTGGTGCCGCCGCACGCGCGCAGCCAGGACTTCGACGGCGCCACGTTCCTCGGGATCAGAACCCGCGGCTTCGCTCAATCGGGTCAGCGCATGATCGTAGGCGTCCGCCAACCGCACAAGGCCGTCGTAGTTTCGCGACAGGCCGGCGCGGGCGGTCAGCACTTCCCGGCTGATCCCGCGCTCGAACTTGGTGAAATCGGCAAGCGCCGTTATCTCGCGATCGAACCGGGCCGAATTCATGTTCAGGCCGGTCCACAACAGCCAGGTCAGCAGCACGAGCAGGCACAATACGCCGGCCGTTGCAGGGGCAGCCTTCATGGTGCAGCTCCGACCGGCTTGCCGCGATAATTGCCGGTCAAGCTATGGAGAAAGGCGACGATCGCCGTCACCTGCGGGTCCGTCAGCAGCGTGTTGAGCTGGGCCCTGCCCATTTTGCGTACCGCATCATCGAGCGTGGGTGCACTGCCGTCGTGAAAATAGGGCGCCGTCGTCGCGACGTTGCGCAAACTCGGCACGCGCAGAATTGCGGGATCCGGCGACGCCAGAGGATGGAATATGCCGTGGCGCTGGAACAGATTGCCGCCTATGTTTACGCCCTGATGGCAGGAGACACAGCCCAGCGACTTGAACAGGGCGTATCCCTCCCGCTCGTCGGCCGAGAGCGCGGTGGCGTCTCCCGTGAGCCAGCGATCGAAGCGGCTTTCGGGCGTCACCAGGGTTCGCTGAAAGCTGATAATGGCGTCGATGACATTGTGGGCGTCCGGGCCGCCGCCATAGGCGGCCGTGAACATGTTGCGCATTTCGGCATCGGCGCCGAGTTTCTCGGCGACCTCGGAAGGGCTGCTGGCCATGATCTTTGGGTTTCCCAGCGAAGCCCTGACGTCCGACTCGGCCGTACGGTATTTTCCTTCCCAGCCAAACCGGAAGCTGAGTGCTGCATTGAATACAGTAAGCGTATTGAGCGGGAGTTCCGAACCGTCGATGCCGATGTCGCGTCGTCTCGAACTCGCGCCATTTGTACTGAGATCGTGGCATGACGCGCAGTTGCGCGAGTTGTCGCGCGACAGGCGGGGATCGTTGAACAATCGCTCTCCAAGTTTGACCTTCAGCGGATCGACCGCAGGAGAGTTCAATATGGCGGTGATGGGCTCGTCGGTGCCGTTCGATACAGGTGCCGGTCCGCGCGGCTGCGCTTGCGCTGATGAAAGCTGCACGCAACCTACTATGAGGGTACAAACCCCGACTGTTCGCCACCAGCTTGTATGGCGAACAGTCGGGCTTTCACCAGGTTTGGGCAATTGACGCAAAGGCGTTACGCGCAACATCTCGCCCAATATGTAGTCCGAACGTAAATATTCGGCCCTCTTCAAGGATTCTTGATCAGTGCGGAAGCGTTTCGCCGGGATCCGCGCCGCCTTCGGATCCAGGCTTGCGCCACCAGGGTGGTCAGTCCGCTCGAGAGCATCGAGCGGCCGGCGGCGTGACAGAAGCCGATTCCGGCGACGGCGAGATAGACCGCATCAGCAATCATGACAGTACCTCACGACCTGCTCGATCTCGGATCGGCTGGGAATACCCATATCTCGCAATGTCCGATCGTCGAATTGTCCCAATGCCGCGACGGCCCGCTTGATCTCCCGCTCCCGACGCCGATGCGCCCACAGCGACGCTCCCTTGTCGTGAATGAACGTCAGCCAACTCCGGTGCCGTTCCGGCCGCGCATCGATCCCCGGGGCACGGCCAAGCGGGATGACATTTCCATTCTCCGGCAGCGGACCGGATTCATGCTGGCGCCCGCGCGCATTCAGCTCGCGACGTCCATGATCCCGAAGAGAATCCCTTCTCGGCACGAGGGCCGCCTGCACCGGAAAGTCCGCGATCGGATACAGCGCGACGCTATAGGCGCCGAAGCCTTCCGTGAAAGACGCCAGCACCGACCACCAGAGCGAAGCCGGCGCATCGTCCGCGCCCGCGATCGCCGATTTCGCCGCCGGTCGGCAGTCCGGCAGATCAGGCCTCGCAGCCGGACGGACAACATCGCGATCACCCGGCAGGACCGCGCAGACGGCTCCGCCGCTTTGCGGATCGGGCCGCCCGACGAAACGATTCATATTTCGAGACGCATGGTTCTTCAACATGGAGGTACTCCCACCAGAGATTTGCAGGAGCACCCTGAGGGCCGGCCGTTACATCGCGGTCACCGCTACGGGGAAAACAGTTACAGTTGCAGTTCGCCACCGCCTTCCTTTCGCCACTGCGGGCATTGAACGGGATTGGAACGGTTCTAGAACGGCTCCACCGGCAGCGCGAACACATAGCCCACTCCGCGCTCGGTCTGAATGATGCGTGGCGCGCTCGGATCGGTTTCCAGTTTGCGCCGCAGTCGCAGGACCTGGACGTCGATGCTGCGGTCGAAGATATCTTCGTGGATGCGCGTTGCCTGCAGCAAATATTCGCGGGTCAGCGGCCTCTGCGGCGCCTCCAGAAACGCCAGCAACAAGGCATACTCACCCTTGCTCAGCGCGACCGTGCTGCTGTTGGCATCGAGCAGCTTTCGGCCGCGACGTTCGAGCGTCCAGCCGTTGAAACGGTATCCGCCGCGCTCGGGATCGCGGGCGCGAGCGACCCTTCCCATTTCCTGCCGCCGCAACACCGCGCGAACGCGCGCCAGCAGCTCCCTGAGGCTGAACGGCTTGATGATGTAATCGTCCGCACCAAGCTCAAGGCCGACGATACGGTCGATTTCGTCTGGACGGTGACCGGTGGTGATGATGACAGGCACATCGGAATAGGAGCGAATTTCTCTCAGGAGATCGAGCCCGTCATCCTGGCCAAGCCTCAGATCCAGAATGATCAGGCTGGGCTCCGCTCCCTCGAGCTGACGCTTCAATTCGTCCTTGCTGGATGCTGCCCTGGTCGGAACGTCGTGATCCTCCAGATATCTGATCACCATCTGCCGCAGCGTGGAATCATCGTCGACGACGATTATGTGGCCGGCTTCTGTTGACATGAATCGATCCCGCAAATTCTTCGTCGCTAACCGAGTCGTGATGTCCGGGTTGGAGCGAAATGCGTCTATCATTGCCAGTAGCTCTTTGATTGATCGAAATAGGATTCCGAAAGGCAAATGGCGTTCTTGACGGAAGCGTTAGACGGGCAAGCCAGGACGCCACGGGGCTCTTTGAGCTATGTCTTTCCTATCCGGCTACCAGCAAACTCTCGCGGTTGTGATACTGCGTGATGCATCCGGTGATCGAACTATTTTGACGGCGATTACATCGTGGGCGTCAAAAACATGACGGCACCGACGCCATCGGGGCCGAACTGCTCCGCAGATAGGCTCGCACCTCCAAACGAATCTCCAAGTGACTAGGGATGACGCGTTACCGAGCCGCTTCAGCATCGGCCGCTCGGGCTACAGCTGTAATAACGCTCCCAGGCTGAGGCTCCGACATACCGGCGCCTCGGTACGACCATCATGCACTGCAGCCGTAACAAGTTCGCGCAGGCCAGAAGCCGCAGTGTAACAGCGATGCCCGCACTCTCGTCCTGCTTCAGCCAATCGGCCGGAGGGCACACGGACAACCGGAAGTGCTCCTCCGCCATCAGAGGACAGGACTTCATGAACATTCTCATCGCATCGACTCCCGCAACGGGTCATCTCAATCCGCTGCTCGCGATTGCGCGCATCCTGATCGCCGAAGGTCACGAGATCACCTGCTTGACCGGGACCGCACTGCGCGGCCGGGTCGAAAGCAACGGCGTAACATTCCGTCCGCTGCCCCCGGATGCGAATTTCGACCCGAACGATGCCTTCGCGCGGGTTCCGGAACTCAAGACCATTTCGCCCGGACCGGAATGGATACGTATCGCCATTGAGCGCGTGTTCGTCGACAATATCGTCCCCCAACACGATGGCCTGCAGGACGCGCTGCAGGACTTCCCGGCCGACGTCATCATCGGCGACGACATGTTTTTCGGCGTGCTGCCGATGCTGCTCGGCGCGCGTGCCAAGCGACCTCCGGTCGTGCTTTGCGGCACCTCGTTTCTGCACTGGCGTCGCCAGGACGGCGCTCCGCATTTCCTCGGCCTGCCGCCCGCAAGGACCAAGGGCGAGCGCGACAAATACGCCGCCATTGCAAGAGAACTCGACACGATTATCGATCAGCCTGTCGCCCGCCGGCTGAATCCGATTCTGGGAGCATTAGGTGTTGGACCGCTGTCGATCCCCATCTTCGATTCCGTGGTCGAATTATCGGACGCCTATATGCAACTGACGGTCCCGAGCCTCGAGTTTCCACGCGACGCCATCCCGCCATCCGTGCATTTCGTCGGCACGCCTCCCCTGATTCCGAACCAGGCGCCGCTGCCATCCTGGGCCCATGAACTGGACGGCTCGCGCAAGGTCGTGCTGGTCACGCAGGGAACGGTGGCAAACCACAATTTCGGCCTGTTGGTCGCTCCGACCCTCGCTGCACTTGCAAACGAGCCCGACGTGCTCGTCGTCGTCACGGCTGGCGGGCGATCGGTCGAGGCGATTCCCGGCTCAATTCCCTCCAACGCGCGGCTCGCAAATTATTTGCCGTTCGAGTGGCTGTTGCCGAAGGTCGACGTGCTCGTCACCAATGGCGGTTACGGCAGCGTCAACCAGGCCATAAGCTTTGGAATCCCGCTCGTCACCGCCGGGCTGACGGAAGACAAGGCCGACGTCAACGCGCGCGTCGCATGGTCTGGCGTCGGCATCGATCTCGAAACCAACGAACCAACGCCGGAGGCCCTGCGCACAGCCATCCGTACCGTGCTCGACCAACCCGGCTATCGCCTGCGGGCATCGCAAATGGCCGTCGAGTACGCCGAGATTGACACGCAATCGGAGATCCTTGGCATCATCAGCCACGTCGTCGTCAATGAATCGACCAAAATCGTCGTGCAACGCCGGGGCACGATGGTCGCCACTCAAGGCCGGCGTGCCGCCCGTTAACGGCGAGCCGGTCAACAGCGACAGAGGGGAGATTATTCTCTCCTCTGCCCGAAGATTCAAACGAGCCGGGGCGACCATGGAAGCCGCGCGCCGTGTTACGGCCGTAACGCAGTTTCCACCGATTGACACAGAATCGTAGCACCGCCCCCGGATGTTCGCGGCGCGGCAGCGGAGGTTTGCATGAGACAGCACAATTCGGCACGGCACCTGGCCAGCGTACATACCACACTCAGATTGAACGACGGGCGCATCACCAGCCCGGGTGCTCCGTCGAACGGGACCGGGCCAGCATCATTGCCGCCATGCGCGAACGCCGGGATTGGGGCGCGATGAGAGGTGCCCCTCCTGGCACGGCTACTTGTGCTGGTCGCTGTTGCGCTACTGCCTGCGATCGGGATCCAGGCGTACAACGAGTTCGAGCTGCGGCGCCTACGGCAGATCGAAGTGCAGAGCCAGGCGATCAATCTGGCTGAACTCGCTGCGGCGGAGCAGCGGCAGACCGTCCAGGGGATTCATCAGGCCCTGATTGCGCTGTCGGAGCTTCCGGCGATAAAGGCGAAGGACGCCGACGGATGCAACGCCTACCTCGGCAAGATCAAGCGACGGTATCCGGGGTTCATCAGCTTTCTCGTGGTCGACATCGATGGCACCTCGTTCTGCAACGCGAACGATTATCAAAAGCCCTCGACCGCGGCCGGAAGAGCCTATTTCGCAGATGTTCTGAGAACCGGTGAATTCACCGTCGGTGTGTTCGCGCTTGGCCGTCAGACCGGCCGCACCGTCCTTCATTTCGCGTTGCCTTTCTCGGGCGAGGATGGCCGCCTCGGCGGCGTCGTGATAGCCGCTCTCAGCCTGGATTGGCTCGCCGACTCGCTCGCCCGGCGGAACGTTGCGCCCGGGGCTGCGCTTGCGATCGTGGACCGGAACGGCACATACCTCGCCCATTATCCCGACAACGCCCGCTTCGTCGGCCGAAAGATGGCCGGCGGCAATGATCCAGGCCGTAACGATCGGATCACGGCCGATATCGTCGACCTCGACGGCGTGGAGCGGATCGTCGGCTATTCGGCCCTGCGCGATGATTCCGGAGGGCTGGTCATCAGCTTTGGCCTGGACAAGGCCAAGGCCTTCAATGAGATCCAGCGCGGCACGCAGCGTGGCATCTTTCAGATCATGCTGAGCACCGCGCTGGTCCTGGTCCTGACCTCATTGGGCGCCCAGCGGTTTATCCATCGTCCGCTTGGGCAACTCGTCGACGCCGCCAATCAATGGCGGTTCGGCAAGTTCGACCGGCGTGTCGAGATCCGCGGAACATCCGAACTCGCAGGGGTTGCCGATGCGTTCAACACCATGGCCAATGCGCTGGAATATCGTGAGCACGAATTGTCCGAGGCAAAGGAGAAAGCCGAGGAAGCCGCAGCGCGGATCACCATGATCTTCGAGAGCACCACCGACTGCGTGCTCATCATCGATCGGGACTGGCGCGTCAGCTATCTCAACGGACCGGCCAGGCTGCAGCTCGCCCACGACCGCGACATCATCGGCATGCCGCTCACGGAAGCCTTTCCGGCCGCCGCCGATCTGGATGTCTTAAGACAAATCCGCGAAGCAACGGCAGAGCAGCGTCCGACCTTCCTCGAAATGCTCTGTCCACGGACCAAGGCCTGGTACACGATCAATGCATTCCCGTCGAGCCAGGGCCTTGCGGTCTTCCTTCGGGATATCACCGAACACAAGCACGCCCTCGAGGCCCGCCGCGTGATGGAAGAGCAGCTCCATCAGAGTCAAAAGATGGAGTCTGTCGGCCAGCTCACCGGCGGCGTTGCCCACGACTTCAACAACCTCCTCATGGTCATCTCAGCGAACCTCGAACTCATCGAAGGTACAAAGGATGCCGGCAAGGTCCGCCGCTGCGCCGAGGCCGCGCGGCGCGCCGCCGATCGAGGAGCAAAGCTGACGGCGCAACTTCTCGCCTTTTCCCGCAGGCAGGCATTGAGGCCGAAACTGGTCAACGCAAACGAGCTCATTTCCGAATTCCAGGGACTTATCCACCAGGCGGTCGGGGACGGATGCGAGGTCAAGCTGCAGACAGATGAGCAATTGTGGCTTTGCCACGTCGATCCGGCGCTGCTGGAGACGGCTCTCCTCAACCTCGCCCTGAATGCGCGGGACGCCATGGCGGATAAAGGTGTTCTCCGGATCGAGACCCAGAACGTCGTGGAAGACGAAAGCGTGGCTGGATGTCCACCCGGATCGTATGTTCGTCTGTCTGTTACGGACAACGGCAGCGGAATGCCTCCCGAGGTGCAGGATCGGGTGTTTGAACCCTTCTTCACGACCAAGGAGGTGGGCAAGGGCACCGGGCTCGGCCTCAGCATGGTCTACGGCTTTGTCCGCCAGTCTGGCGGGCGCATTGCCGTCGAGAGCGCACCAGGAGCAGGCACCACGATCGCTCTGTACCTGCCCGCGACCACGCATCAGCCCGATGCCGAGCCGGATAGCACCGAGACTGGCGCCCTGCCGATGGGCTGCGAAAGAGTTCTTGTCGTCGACGACAACGACGATCTGCTGGACGTCACATCGACAATGCTGTCCGCGTTGGGCTATCAGGTTTCCTGCGCCCACGATGGCGAAGAGGCGCTACGAACGCTTCAGGGTGACCAACCGTTCGACCTTCTGCTCAGCGATATCGTAATGCCGAATGGAATCAATGGCATCGAGCTTGCCCGCGAAGCGAAGCGCCTGCGCAAAGACATCAATATCCTGCTCACATCGGGTTATGCCGACGGATTGCTGCAACGAAATAATGCCGTGGGCGAGTTTTCCATTATCGACAAACCCTTCAGCCTGGCAGACCTGGCGCGACGTGTGCAGCTATCCCTTCGCGAAACATGTTCTTCCATAGCTCCGCGAGCAGACGTCATGTCTTCCGAGACAACCCCTCTTGCCGATGGGCTTCAGCTTCAACAGAACCGCGCCTCGCCGTGACTTCGACCCGCGTTGCTGGATTGTTTGGCGCTACTCCGTCGTGATCTGCGCATCCTTGACGACCTTGGCCCAGCGCGGGCGGTCCTTGGCGATCAGCTCCGCCAGGCGTTGCGGCGGGCCGCCTTGCGCGATCAGGCCTTGCTTGCCGAGAAGGGCTCGAACGCCCGGTTCAGCAAGGATCTCGTTGAACACCGCATTGTAGCGGTCGACGATCTCTTTCGGCGTGTTGGCCGGCGCAAGAACGCCGTACCACAAATCGACATCGAAGTCGGTGACGCCGAGCTCTGCGAGCGTCGGCACATTTGCCGCCTGCGGCGTCCGTTGTTGGCTGCCCACGGCAAGGATACGGATCTGTCCGGTTTCCGCGAGCGGAAGCGCGGTGTGGACCGGCAGGAACATGGCCGAGACGTGTCCGCCCGCCAGATCCTTCACCGCGCCGGCCGATCCCGCATAAGGAATATGTGTCAGGTTGATCTGCGCCGTAAGCTTGAACAGCTCCATGGCGAGATGTTGCGGCGTGCCGCGGCCGGGCGAAGCATAGTTGATCTCGCCCGGTTTGCCGCGGGCAAGCGCGATCAGCTCCGGGAGTGTGTTGACGCCCAGCGAAGGATGAACGACGAGCGCCAACGCGCCCGTTGCGATCTCGACGATCGGCACGAAATCCTTCTCCGGATCGTACGGTATTGTCGGATATAGGCTCGCATTCATCACGAACGTATTGACGGTTACCAGCAGGTTCTGGCCGTCGGGCGCCGTACGCGCCGCAACCTGCGTGCCGATATTGCCGCTGGCGCCGGGCTTGTTCTCAACGATGACAGGGTGATTCCAGCGCTGCCGCAGCTCCTCTGAGAGGATGCGCGCGAGCAAGTCGGGGCCCGTGCCCGGCGAGAACGGGACGTTGAGCCGGATCGGTTGCTGCGACTGCCCATACGCCAGACCGGGCATCATGGGGACAACGGCTGCGGCAAGAATCCCCAGCACCCTGCGGCGCGAATGCATGCCGCTTGCGGAATCGATCGCCACGATATTCTCCCATATATCCGCGCCAGCAGGTCGGCTCGCGGAATTTTTTGTTGAAATCTCTTAATGTGAGATTTTGGTGTATTATGCTTCGATCGCGTGTCAGTTCAAGCTTGATTCTGCCGGATCGGGAAAAGTACCTGCCCGAAGCAGGGCCAAACGTGGCCGCGCGCCAAAACCGGAGCGAAGTCAGACCATGCGGCGTGAGGCATGAAGCCGAAGAACAGCCTGGAAAGGGTGCTTGCGGTCCTCGAAGTGTTTTCCGAGGAGCGGCTGGAGTGGACGCCCGAGGATTTGATGCGCGAGCTCGGCTACAGCCGGCCGACGCTCTACCGCTATCTGAAGATCCTGAAAGACGCCGGCTTCCTGATGTCGACCCGCAACTCCGGCGTCACGCTGGGGCCGAAGGTCGTCGAGATGGATTATCTGACGCGCCGCTCCGACCCGCTGGTGCTGCTCGGCGTGCCTTACCTGAAACAACTCACCGCTGCCTATTCCTGCACCGCCATGGTGTTGCGCTGGTACGGCAACAAGATTCTTTGCGTGGCCTCTGAATCCTCCAGCAAAAACCCGATCAGTTCCTATCCGCGCGGCCGGCCGATGCCGCTCGGCCGCGGCGCGATCGCGCGCTCGATCCTGGCGCTGCTGCCGCGCCCGCGTCTGCTGCCGCTGATCGAGCGCAATCTCGCCGACCTCCGCGCGGTCGGCCTCGGCGACAGCGCCGATGACGTGCTGAAAAGCCTGAGAAAGGTCCGCAAGGCCGGCTTTTGCGTCGCTTATGGCGAAGTCACGCCCGGCGCCGTCGGCATCGCCGCACCCGTTGTCGACGACCGCGATTGTCCGATCGCCAGCGTGTGCGTCACCATTGCGGGCAATCTGGTGACGGGCGCGCAGATCGATCAGATCGGCGTCGAAGTCCGGCGCGTGGCGTCACAGATTTCGGCCGATCAGGCGAACGGGAAATCCTGAGTCAAAATCTCACATATTGAGATTATGCTTGACTCGAGGCCGGACCTGCTCTCATTTTCCCGCCGCCCCGCGCCAGTCACGCCAATCGCAAGAAGCAAAAATGAACGTCACCGCCGAATCTGCCACGCAAGTCGTCATTGTCGGAGGCGGACCGGTTGGTCTGGGTCTTGCGATCGAACTCGGCCAGCGCGGCACGAGCTGCGTCCTGGTCGAGCGCTACGTCAGCCCGCAGCCGATCCCGAAGGGCCAAAACCTGACCCAGCGCACGCTCGAGCACTTCTACTTCTGGGGCGCGGAGGCCGAGCTGCGCGCGGCGCGGACGATCCCGCCCGACTACGGCATCGGCGGCATGACGTCCTACGGCACGCTGCTGAGCGGCTACCGCTATGACTGGCTACAGCGCGAGCTGGTGCGGCCCTATTACTTCACCGACAACGAACGGCTGCCGCAATACGCCACCGAGGCCGTGCTGCGGCACCGCTTGAGCGAGTTGCCGAACGTCGAGACCGTTTATGGCTGGAGCGCTTCCGGCATCGCAGAGGACGCCGAGGGCGTGCAAGTGACGATTGCCGAGCGCAACAGCGATCGGCGGCGCACGCTGCGCGCAAATTATGTCGTCGGCTGTGACGGCAGCCGCTCGCTGATGCGCGAGGCCGCCGGCATCACCCAGACCCTGACCGATCACGACCGGCTGATGGTGCTGCTGGTGTTCCGCTCGACCGGCCTGCACAAATTGCTGGAGCGCTTCCCCAACAAGTCCTTCTACAACGTGCTGCATCCCGACCTGAAGGGTTACTGGAAGTTCTTCGGCCGCGTCGATCTCGGCACCACATGGTTCTTCCACGCGCCGGTGCCGCTCGGCACGACAAAAGACAATTTCGATTTCCGCGGCCTGCTGCATGCAGCGGTCGGCGAGGAATTCGACGTCGCGTTCGAGCATATCGGCTTCTGGGACCTGCGCGTCGCGATCGCGGATCAATACCGCAGCGGCCGCGTCTTCATCGCCGGCGATGCCGCGCACAGCCATCCGCCCTATGGCGGTTACGGCATCAACACTGGCCTCGAAGACGCCGCCAATCTCGGCTGGAAACTGGCGGCGGCGCTGCAGGGCTGGGCCGGGACGCACCTCCTGGATTCTTACGGCGAGGAACGGCGCCCGGTGTTCGCTTCGACCGCGCAGGATTTCATCGAGAAGGCTATCGACAGCGACCGGAAGTTTTTGGCGAAGTTCGATCCCGCGACCGACAAGGATGCGTTCGAGGCCGAATGGCAGGCGCGATCGTCCGGCGCGCGTTCGGAAGTGAATTCGTTCGAGCCGAATTATGAAGGCTCTTCGATTGTCGCTGGCCCACCCGGCGCGATCTGCAGCGCGATCGGCTCGCATCAATTCGCAGCACGCGCCGGCCATCACCTGGCGCCGCGCCGGCTCGCATCTGGCCGCAACGTCTTCGAAGAGCTGGGCGAAGGGTTTACACTGCTCGATTTCGGCGCGCCCGACGCCGCTGCCGCGATCGGGCGCGCCGCTGAGGCGAGCCGCGTGCCGCTCAAGCTGATCAGGGACGACAACGCGGAAGCGCGGGAATTCTACAAGGCGGCGCTTGTGCTGGTCCGGCCCGATCAGTTTGTCGCCTGGGTTTCGGACGGCGAGGTGACCGACGCCGCCGGCATCATCCGCCGCGTGGTCGGCGGCCACCCCTGACAGACCACACCAGCTCCGTCGTCGAACAAGAGGCTATAAGGCCGACAAGGAAATGCAGGGAGAAGATCAGTGAGCCGTCACAGTGCCGCGCATTACTTCCTCGAAGGTCTCGTCGACCTCGGCGTTGACTATATCTTCGCCAATCTCGGCACCGATCATGTCTCCCTGATCGAGGAGATCGCGCGCTGGGACCGCGAAGGCCGCAAGCATCCGGAAATTATCCTGTGCCCGCACGAGATCGTCGCCGTTCACATGGCCGGCGGCTACGCCCTGGCAACCGGCAGGGGACAGGCGGTGTTCGTCCATGTCGACGCCGGGACGGCCAATGCCTGCATGGCGATCCAGAACCTGTTTCGCTACCGGCTGCCGGTGATGCTGTTCGCCGGACGGGCCCCCTTCACGCTGCATGGCGAATTGACCGGCTCGCGCGACACCTATGTGCACTTCGTGCAGGACCCTTTCGACATCGCCAGCATCGTGCGGCCCTATGTCAAATGGGAGTATTCCCTGCCCTCCGGCGTCGTCGTGAAGGAAGCGCTCGCCCGCGCCGGCGCCTTCATGCACAGCGATCCACCCGGACCGGTCTACATGATGCTGCCGCGCGAGACGCTGGCCGAGGAATGGGACGAAGCGCAGATGCCGGCCTACAATCCCGCGCGCTATGGCAGCGTGGCGGCCGGCGGCATCGATCCGGCCCGCGTCGATGCCATCGCCACGCGATTGATGGCGGCCGAAAATCCGATCGCGCTGACGGCCTATCTCGGGCGCAATGCCGAGGCGGTCGCGGCGCTGGAGCGCCTCGCGCTTGCCTGCGGCATCCGGATCGCGGAGTTCAACTCGATCGATCTCAACGTTTCGCAGGATTCGCCGTGCTTTGCCGGCTTCGATCCGTCGCCTTTGCTGGAACAGGCCGACGTCGGACTGCTGCTCGATACCGACGTGCCTTTCGTGCCGCAATACGCCAAGCGCGTCGAAGCGATCGACTGGATCCAGATCGACATCGATCCGTTGAAGTCGGATTTCCCGATGTGGGGATTCCCGACCGACATCAGGGTACAGGCCGATTGCGCGACGGTTCTGCGGCAGGTGCTCGAGGTGGTCGCGGCGCGCGCGAATGATGCCTATCGCAAACGCGTCGTCGACCGCATTGCCGGCTGGCGCGGTGCGCGCGAAGCGGCGGAGAAGCGCCGCACCGCCGCCGCCGCGAACAAGGGCGCCCCCGGGGCGATCAGCGCGGCCTATCTGTTCGCGACGCTGAACCGCGCGCTGTTGCAGGACGATATCCTCGTCAACGAAGCGATCCGCAATGCGCCGCTGGTGCAGGAGCATATCCGTCGCACGCGGCCGGGGAGCTATGTCGGCCTCGCCGGCGGCGGGCTCGGCTTCAGCGGCGGCATGGCGCTCGGCCTGAAGCTGGCGCAGCCGGAGCGGCGCATCGTGCAGATCATCGGCGACGGCGGCTTTCATTTTTCCTCGCCGGATTCGGTGTTCGCCGTCGCCCAGCAATATCAACTTCCGATCGTGACGGTCGTGCTCGACAATGGCGGCTGGCAGGCGGTCAAGTCGTCGGTACAGCGGGTCTATCCCAAGGGCGTCGCCGCCGAGACCAATTCCTTTCAATCGGAGTTGCGCTCGGGCCGGCAGGGCGAGCAGCGACGCTTTTCCGATGTCGGCCGCGCGTTCGGCGCGCATGCCGAATTCGTCCGCGAGCCGGATGAACTCGCCGCGGCCGTCGATCGCTGCCTCGCCGCCGTCGACGGCGGGATCGCCGCCGTCCTGCATGTCCAGATCACGCCGCTCTAGCAACCGAAGTTTTGTACGTCGTGCCGCCAAGAGCACGAGCGAAATAATTGCTCGGGAGAAAACAAGATGAAGACCCTTTGCCGCGTGGCGCTCGCCGCGCTCTGTTTGAGTCTCTGCGGGCATGCGCCCGCGCTTGCCGCCGATGTCGAATATCCGACCCGGCCGATCCGCATCGTCGTCGGCTTCACGCCGGGTGGCGGCAACGACATCATCGCGCGCATCTTCGGGCAAAAACTGTCGGAAAGTCTCGGCCAGCCGGTCATCATCGAGAACAAGCCCGGCGCGGGTGCGATTCTTGCCACCGAATACGTCGCGCGGTCGGCGCCCGACGGCTACACGCTGCTGGTCGGCGCCAGCGGCGCCATGGTGATCAACCCCGCCGTCTATGAAAAACTGAGCTACGACACGATGCGGGATTTCAAGCCGGTGTCCGAGCTTGCATCGTTTCCGTTGATCCTGATCGTCAACGCCGCATCGCCGATCAAGTCGCTGGCCGATCTCGTCGCCTACGCCAAGGCCAATCCCGACAAGGCGAACTATTCCTCTTCCTCCGCCGCCTTCCAGCTCGCCACCGAGCTGTTCAAGCAGAAGACCGGCGTGCCGATGCAGATGATCCCCTACAAGGGAGCGAACGATTCCGTAACCGCAGTGATCTCGGGAGACGTGACCGCGACGATCGCCGATGCCGGGCCGGTGACCAGCCAGGTCAACGGCGGCAAGGCCCGCGCGCTGGCGGTCGCAGCGTCGAAGCGGGCAGAAAGTTTGCCTGATGTGCCGACGATGAAGGAAGCCGGCGCCGACGTCGAGGCGGAGCTGTGGAGCGGCATCTTCGTGCCCGCGGCGACGCCGCCCGAAATCGTCAGCAGACTGGAGGCCGAATTCATCCGCATTGCGCGGTTGCCGGACGTCGTCTCCCGCCTCAAATTGCTCAACATCGATTCGGTCGGAAATTCCGCGGAAGAGTTCTCACGCATCATCGCCGCCGACCTTGAGCGCTGGAAGGCGGTCGCCCGCGCCGGCAATATCAAGGTCGCCCAGTAGACCGGCGCGCCGCATGACCGATGTCGTCGAAACCCAAGTTCTCATCGTTGGCGGAGGTCCGGTCGGACTGACGCTTGCGATGGACCTTGCCACGCGGGGAATCCGGACCGTCGTCGCCGAGCTGCGCCACAAGGGCGAGCCGCCAAGCGTGAAATGCAACCACGTCTCGGCCCGCTCGATGGAGATCTTCAGGCGCCTCGGCGTCTCCAAGGCGGTCCGCGAGGCCGGCCTGCCCGCCGACTACCCCAATGACGTCTCATATCGGGTCAGCTTTACCGGCAAGGAGCTGTCGCGCATCCCGATCCCGTGCCGAAGCGAACGCTATACGGCCTGTGGCGGTCCGGACACCTGGTGGCCGACGGCCGAGCCGCCGCATCGGATCAACCAGATCTATCTTGAACCGACGCTGTCGACTCACGCCGAGACGATAGACGGGCTGACCTTGCTCAATCGCGTCGAGATCAGCTCTTTTGAACAAACGCCTGATGGTGTGACTGCACAGGGCATCCAACTCGATAACAACCAAACGATCACGATCCACGCTGACTTCCTCGTCGGATGCGATGGCGGACGATCGACCATTCGCAGGATGATTGGCGCCAAACTATCCGGCACCGCCGAGGTTCAGCGCGTCCAATCGACCTATATCCGCGCGCCTTCGCTGCTCTCCAAGAGCAGCGTGAAGCCGGCCTGGGCGAATTTTTCTCTCAATCCCGTCCGCTCCGGGAACGTCTATGCCATCGATGGCCGCGAAACATGGCTCGTGCATAACTATCTGAAGCCGGATGAACACGAGTTTGACTCGGTGGATCGGGACTGGGCGCTGCGGAAGATACTTGGTGTCGGCGCCGATTTTTCATACGAGACCATTCGCAAGGAGGACTGGATCGGCCGCCGGCTGGTGGCGGATAAATTTCGCGAAGGCCGGGTATTCATTTGCGGCGACGCCGCCCATCTGTGGGTGCCGATGGCGGGATACGGCATGAATGCCGGGATCGCGGATGCGGCCAACCTCGCCTGGCTGCTGGCGGCTCACCTGTCGGGTTGGGCTCCGGCCAGTATCCTCGACGCGCATGAGGCGGAGCGCCTGCCGATCACCGAGCAGGTATCCGTGTTTGCCATGAACCACGCGCTTTCGCTCTCGCGCCAGCGAAGCGATGTCCCCGACAATATCGATGCCGACGATGAGGCCGGCGAGCGGGCAAGGACCACGCTGGGCAAGAGCGCTTATGACCTCAATGTTCAGCAGTATTGCTGCGGCGGGCTGAATTTTGGCTACTACTACGACAAGTCGCCGATCATCGCGTATGACGAAGGCACGCCGCCGGCCTACGGCATGGCGGATTTCACGCCGTCCACGGTGCCGGGCTGCCGCGTCCCGCACATCTGGCTGAACGACGGCCGCTCGCTCTATGATGCGCTCGGTCCGGACTACACGCTGTTACGCTTTGACGCCGCGATCGATGTTTCGGACTTGATGTCGGAAGCGGCCCGCGCGCGGGTCCCCATCAAGTTGCTGGATGTCGCATCCAGCGAAAGTAGCGGCATCTACGATCGTGCGCTGGTGCTGGCCCGGCCCGACCAGCACGTAGCCTGGCGAGGCAACCTGCCCCCAAGGGATCCCCGGGAACTTATCGATTTGATTTCCGGGCGTCGGGAATAGTGCGGGCGAGACGGCGCAAGGCTCGCCTTCGCTTGACGGCTTCGGCGCGGCAGCCTTCGCTTGCTCCGCACGAAATTTTTGAGTGTGGCTTGCCGAGCCGTAGCTTGCGAAGCAAGCGAAGGCTGGTGGGCACGACAGGGATCGAACCTGTGACCCCTACCATGTCAAGGTAGTGCTCTCCCGCTGAGCTACGTGCCCTATCAGTCCAACTCGGGTGGGGTCCGTATATCGGCTCCAACGCGCGCCCGCAAGGATGCTCGGGCGTATTTTCTGGAGCGATTTTGACGGAAATGGCGGCCGAATCAGGCCGCCAGCATCTTGTTCACTTCGCTGACCAGTTCGCGCAGGTGAACCGGCTTGGCCAGCACCTTGGCGTTCTTGGGCGCCTCCGAATCGGAATTCAGGGCGACGGCCGCGAAGCCGGTGATGAACATGATCTTGATGTCGGGATCGAGTTCCGAGGCGCGGCGCGCCAGCTCGATGCCGTCCATTTCCGGCATCACGATATCGGTCAGCAGCATCTCGAACGGCTCCTCGCGCAGCCGCTGATAGGCCGACAGGCCGTTATCGTGGGGCGAGACCTGAAACCCCGCGTTTTCCAGCGCCTTGACGAGGAAGCGGCGCATGTCGTTGTCGTCTTCGGCGAGGAGGATTTTGTGCATGGCGGTCAGCGGTCGAGCCCGGCTTGGAGGATCATTGCGCCCACTAAGCCCGACAGAGGGTAAATTTCGGGTGAAAGGTAGCCGTGTCTTGGCAATCGGAGGCGGCGCTATTTTCAGTAGCGCCCCGTATCAGGAGCGAGCAAGGCGGCGCTTTTCAGGCGTTTGCGACAGCTTCCAGGCGAATGGCGGCTTTTTTCACTTGGCAGAATGATTACGATTACGGACAATGCATCCTTACAAAGCCCTGCCCTCGCCGGCAGAACCGGTCAGCGGATCGATCGCGGCGCAAGGGAATGCGGACATTCAAGGGACGGCGCCCGACGATGACCCAGTTTGATGGCGAGCTGTCGCCCCCGTTCGAGATCGTGGAGCCGGAGCACTGGCGGGCGCCGATCATCTTCAACTCGCCCCATTCCGGCTCGGTCTACCCGCTCGAGTTTCTGAGCGCCTCCCGGATCGACATCGCCGCGCTGCGTCGCTCCGAGGATTCGTTCATGGACGAACTGATCGGCGACCTCTCCGCGCAGGGCTTTCCGACGGTCCGGGTCAATTTTCCCCGCTCCTATGTCGACGTGAACCGCGAGCCTTATGAGCTCGATCCGCGGATGTTCACCGGACGCCTGCCGAGCTTTGCCAATACCCGCTCGATGCGGGTGGCCGGCGGCCTCGGCACGATCCCCCGCGTGGTCGGCGACGGGCAGGAGATCTATCGCGAGCGGCTCTCGGTCGACGAGGCGCTGGGGCGGATCGAGGCGCTCTACAAGCCCTATCACCGCGCGCTGCGGCGGCTGATCAACAAGGCGCACCAGGCGTTCGGCACGGTGATCCTGGTCGACTGCCACTCGATGCCGTCGGTCGGCGTCTCCAGAGACGAGCCGCGGCGGCCCGATATCGTGATCGGCGACCGCTACGGCACCAGTTGCGCGGGCCTGCTGCCCGAAATCGTCGAGGAAGTCATGGGCCAGCTCGGCTATTCGATCGGACGCAACAAGCCCTATGCCGGCGGCTTCATCACCGAGCATTACGGCAATCCGGCCAGCGGGCTGCACACCGTGCAGCTCGAGCTCAACCGCGCGATCTACATGGATGAGCGCCGGCGCGAGCGCAGCCCGCGCTTTGCGCAGGTGACGGCCGACTTCACCAAGCTGGCGGAGGCGCTGGCGCAGGTGCCGCTCGGCGATCTCGGCCCGTTCCAGGCCGCGGCGGAGTAGCGGCCGGACCCGATCGTCCGCAACGTCTGCGCCAACGCGTTCACGCGCGTCCTGGATGCCGATTGGCGGCGAACTGCAGGGCCAGAATAAAAATCTCGAAATCAACCCCATGCAAAGTAGGGTTCGCCCGTCTTGAGACGGCGGCAACAGCCGATCGTCTCGAGGCGCGGCGGCGGCTGCGGCCTCGGTCATCCCCGACCAAAAGAAAAAAGGGCCGCTTGAATGAACAAGCGGCCCAAGTCTAGGGAGGAAACGCCCAAGGAGGGCAGCGATAGGGCGAGGCCCTACCGCACCGCAACAATATGCGACCGCGATGCACAAAGCGCAAGGATTTTTGAGCTGGTTCCGGTCCAATGTGGAACAGGCTGGCGGATCGGCAACACTCCCGTGGATCAAATTTACCCAAGCAAAATCAATGCCTTGGTAAAATGTCACCCCACAGCCCCCGCCTCAGTGCAGTGCTGGTATGCCAAAAATCGCAACTTCGTGATGCCATCGCTAACCAAAACTCCATGCCTAAACGAAGCCATTCCGAAACCCGATTCGAAAGCTGGCTCGCAAAGCGGATGGGAATAACGTGGCCGTCGGCGGTGCGCGGCAGCCCGGATTGGGCTAGGCATGAGGCGGCATTATTATTGCGGTAAGGGACAGCCGTGACGGTCATCGATTTCACTGCGTTTATCGGACGGCTTGCGACGGCTTCGGGCGAGACCATCCTGCCGTTCTTCCGGACCTCGCTGTCCATCGACAACAAGAGCGCCAGCGATTTCGATCCGGTCACCGAGGCCGACCGCGCCGCCGAAGCGGTGATGCGCCGCCTGATCAAGGCCAACTTCCCCCAGCACGGCATCGTCGGCGAGGAATTCGGCAACGAGCGCGAGGACGCCGAATATGTCTGGGTGCTCGATCCGATCGACGGCACCAAGTCCTTCATCGCGGGCTTTCCGATCTGGGGCACGCTGATCGCGCTGCTGCACAAGGGCGTGCCGGTGTTCGGCATGATGCACCAGCCCTATATCGGCGAGCGCTTTTCCGGCGATTCCGGCTCGGCGCATTATTCGGGTCCGTCCGGCGAGCGGCGGCTGACGGTGCGCCGCTGCGCCTCGCTGAAGGACGCCACCTCCTACACCACGAGCCCGCTATTGATGAACGCCGCCGACCGCGAGATCTTCGGCCGGGTCGAGAGTGCGGTGAAGCTGTCGCGCTATGGCGGCGACTGCTACTCCTACTGCATGCTGGCGGCCGGCCATCTCGACCTCGTGGTCGAGACCGAGCTCAAGCCCTATGACATCGCGGCCTTGATCCCGATCGTCACCGGCGCCGGCGGGGTCGTCACCAATTGGGAGGGTAAGCCCGCCCAGAGCGGTGGCCGCATCGTCGCGGCCGGTGACCCCCGCCTGCACGAGGCCGCGCTGAAGCTTTTGAACGGCTAAAGCGATCCGGAAAAGTGTGAAGCGGTTTTCCCTCGCGACAAACGCGAACGCGTTTGCGCGGAGATCATGCTCAAACAAAAGAGCTAAAGCGCGATGACGATTTATCCAAATCTCATCGCGCTTTAGCGGCACGATATCCCGCACGCCATCGGCTGGATTCACCTCGGCTGGTTGAAGCGGACGCCCGACGTGCAACAGTTATTCGTGAACGCCGCCGGGACGAAAAACTTCAGCCAGCATCTTGCCCGCGGTCCCTGAACGCCGGGCCTGACAAACGTCCAGGCCTGGCATTGCCCGTCCCCGTCGCATGCGGCTTTGCAGAGGTTGGGATTTGCGGCAGCCAGATCGAAATTCCTGAAGTCGCCTCCCGGCCGGTCGATGGTTGGCTCGAACACCCTCATGGGCACGCCGCTGGTGCAGCACCCGTTGAATGCGGCCGCCGGAATGACGTTCTTGAGCCAACACCTTGCCAGCGGTCCCTGAAGGCCGGGCCTCACCAGCGTCCATGCTTTGCAATTTCCGTCCCGTTCGCAATTGCCCCGGCAAATGTCCACCTCGGTACCGAAGGATCCGGGCGGTGGGCGATTGACGGGAAAATTGCGGAAGTCGCCCCCGGGTCTATCGATATTGTCCTCACGGGTCTGATCAGCGAACGCCACGTTTGCAGGAGTGACGCACCAGGAGAGGCAGAGAACGGCAGCGATAATAAGAGGCAGTCGAATTGACATGATCTCCTCCAAAATGTTCGCATGAAATATGGCCGCAGCGACTGTCTGGTCGAGCGAGCTGATCTAACAGCAGCGCTTGTTTCCCAGCGGGTGCATGTCGCGAAAATCGCACCCCGGTTGTATAACGCGAAGCAAAATTCTGGATTGTTAAGTTGCTCACAATCGCTTCAATTACCGGTGCGCACATGATTTTCGGCTGGAACGCCCGATGGATGCATTGATCGTCGTCGACATGCAGGTGGGGCTCCTCAACGGAGAGCCGAAGCACGATCTGACCGGCGTCATCGAGCGCATCAACCGCCTCGCCGCAAAAGTCCGCGAACAAGGCGGCAGCGTCATCTTCATCCAGCATTGCGGCGGCAAGGGCGATGATTTCGAGCCGGAAACGCCGGGCTGGGCGCTTCTGCCGGAATTGCACCGCGTGCCCGCCGATCTCGTGGTCCGGAAGACCTTGAACGATCCGTTCGCGGAGACCGACCTCTCCGCGCGCCTGCGGGCGCTCGCCCCTGGCCGGCTCCTGATCACCGGGTGGGCGACCGATTTCTGCGTCGATGCGACCGTGCGGTCGGCCGTTTCAAACCATTACGATATCGTCGTCGTCACGGACGCCCACACCTTGAACGACCGCCCTCACCTCGACGCCGCAAGCGTCATTCGCCACCACCACGCGATCTGGAGCGATTTGATCACCCGGCGATCGGTCAGGCTGGCGGCGACGGACGAACTCCTGCATTAACCGGTCCGCAGGACCTTGCATCGATCGGTTCATCGCGTACGATGCCCGCCAACACCGCACAACAGATGCGGGATCGGGGAGCATTTGATGAGACTGCCGAGCAAGCTGCTTGCTGGACTGACGCTGTTGTTGTTGCCGGCTGTCACCTCGGCGCAGGACTTCCCCGCCAAACCGATCAAGCTCGTCGTACCGTTCCCGGCCGGCGGCCCCAATGACATCATTGCACGGGTGATCGGCCAGCGCATGTCCGAGATATCAAAGCAGCCGGTTTTGATCGACAATCGCGGCGGCCAGGGCGGCGTGCTCGGCACCGATGCGGTCGCCAAGGCCGCGCCCGACGGCTACACCATCGCGATCTCCAGCGCGGGCGCGCTCGCCATCAGCCCGAGCATGGAAAAGGTCGCCTACGACACGCTGAAGGATTTCGCGCCGGTGACGCTGGTTGCGACCGTGCCGGAGATGCTGGTGGTCGCAACCAATGTCCCCGCCAAGGACATGAAAGAGCTGATCGCGCTGGCCAAGGCGCAGCCCGGGAAACTCAACTTCGCCTCGTCCGGCCCCGGCAGCCTGCCGCATCTGGCTGGCGAACTGTTCAAGCTGACGGCCGGCATCGACATCGTGCATGTCCCCTACCGCGGCGCGGCGCCGGCGGTGAACGACCTGCTGGGACAGCAGGTGCAGATGACGTTCCTCGACCTGCCGGTGCTGTTGCCGCAGGTCAAGGCGGGCGCCTTGCGGCCGATCGCCGTCGGCGCGGCCGAGCGGGCGCCAGCCGCGATGGAGGTGCCGACAACGGCCGAGGCCGGAATGCCCGGCATGATCATCGAGAACTGGTACGGCATGGTGGCGCCCGCCGCCACGCCGCCGGCGATCCTGGCCAGCCTGCACAAGATCACGACCGAGGCGATGGCCGATCCGGCGGTGAAGGAAAAGCTCGCCGCGCAAGGCGCGACGCTGGTCGGCGACACGCCGGAACATTTCCGCGGTTTTATCGACAGCGAAATCAAGAAGTGGACGAAGGTGATCAAGGACGCAGGGGTCGCGACGACGAAGTAAGCATAACGGCGCGGAGCCCCCTTGCTCGTTGCTGCACTGAAGAAGTGAAATAGCCGGAACGCCTCGCGTGCTCCGGCCACGACAAGTGACCGGAGGCTTTCATGAAGGCTCTTCGCGTGCTTCTGATCGGAATGGCGGTGCTGCTGCCGGCGGCGGCGACCGCGCAGGATTTTCCGAACAAGCCGATCAAGCTGATCGTGCCGTTCCCGCCCGGCGGCCCCAACGACATCATCGCGCGCCTGGTCGGCCAGCGCATGTCGGAAATCACGAGACAGCCGGTCGTGATCGACAATCGCGGCGGCCAGGCCGGCGTACTCGGCACCGATGCGGTCGCCAAGGCCGCGCCCGACGGCTACACGATCGGGATCGTCAGCGCGAGCGCGCTCGTCATCAATCCGACGATGGAGAAAGTACCTTACGACGTCGAGAAAGACTTCGCGCCCGTCACGCTGGTGACGACGGTGCCGGAAATGCTCGTCGTCGCCGGCAATGTTCCCGCCGGCAACATGAAGGAGCTGATCGCGCTGGCCAAGGCGCAGCCCGGCAAACTCAATTTCGCCTCCGCCGGCGTCGGCGGCATGCCGCATCTGGCCGGCGAACTGCTCAAGCAGACCGCCAGCATCGACATCGTCCACGTGCCCTATCGCGGCGCGGCGCCCGCCATCAACGACCTCTTGGGACAGCAGGTGCAGATGGCGTTCCTCGATCTTCCGGTGCTGCTGCCGCACATCAAGGCGGGCACCCTGCGCCCGATCGCACTTGGCGCCCCGCGCCGCGCGCCCACGTCACCCGACGTGCCGACCACCGCCGAGGTCGGCATGCCCGACCTCCTGATCGAAAACTGGTACGGCATGATCGCGCCGGCCGGCACGCCCGAGACGGTCATCGCCAGCCTGAACCGCCTGGCCAACGAAGCGATGAACGATCCAGAGGTGAAGCAGAAGCTCGCTGATCAAGGCCTGACCGTCGCCGGCAACACGCCGGCGCATTTTCGCAGCTACATCGCAAGCGAGACGCAGAAATGGGCGCGCGTCATCAAGACCGCAGGTCTCGCGCTGGGCAAGTAGCTGCAACTTGCCGTCAGGCGTCGAGCAGGCGCCCGCGCAGTTCCCCGAACGGAATCATGACGTGGGTCCGGTACGCTTCGCGTTCTCCCAGCGTGCGGTACCAGCGCTCCACATTCGGCAGCTTCGGGCGTTCGATCTCCAGCTCGAAATAGCGGTACAGCGATGTCCCCGCGGTAATATCGGCGAGTGACGGCGTTTCGCCGAGCAGGAAGGATCGTCCCTCCAGCAGGCGCTCCAGCTTGCCGAAATCCCTGGCGCAGCGCGCCAGCGCAGCATTGATCGCGGGCCAGTTTCGCTTGTCTTCGGGCGTGCGATAGAAGCCCCAGAACACGCCGACCAGAAAATCGGGCTGCAGTGTGGTTTGCGACCAGTCCATCCAGCCGTCGACGACGGCGCGCACCACCGGATCATCCGGCCAGAAGCGTCCGGCCCCGTGGCGCGCGGCAAGATAGCGAAGGATCGCCTGCGATTCCCATACCGTCGCGGCATCGTCCCGGATCACGGGAATGCGGCCATGCGGGTTCATCGCGAGGAAATCAGGTGCGTCGAGGCCACCGAAGTCGCCGCCGGCATTGACATGCTCGTGCGGCAGTTCGAGCTCGCCGATCAGCCACATCACCTTCTGGACGTTGTAGGAGCTGCGGCGTCCCCATACTTTGAGCATTGGCGGCCTCTCCAGATTTTCTCAGCGCGGGGCATTCTTGCGCAGATGCTCCGCCAGTTGCTGCGCGGGTTTTGGCAGTGACCGGAAGCTGCGGGCGCAGATCACGAGTCGCCGGTTGGCCCAGGAATCCCTGATCCTGATAACATTGATCTTCATCGAGCGCGCGCAGCGTTTTGCGGCAACCTCGGGCATCACGCCAATTCCGATGCCGGAGGCGACCATCTGGCCGATCGCATCGAAACTGTTCAGCCGCGCGCGGAAGCGCAGACGCGCGCCAAGACGCGCCGCGTGCCCGCTGATATGGGTATGCAGCGCGATCGAGCTGATCAGGCCGACGAAATCGCGCTGCACCACTTCGCTGAAATCGACCTGCCGCCGGTTCGCCAGCTCGTCGTCCCGCCCGGCAACCAGGACCAGGCGATCCTCGCTGAACGGCATCCGCTCGATATTGTCCGCAAGCGCGTGCTCGGCCGCGAGCCCGAGATCGGCAGAACCGGCCAGGATGGCGCGGGCGATTTCGGCGCTTTCGTGCTCCTCCACATCGATTGAAATGTGAGGATGGGCCGCAAGAAACACCGCCAGCGCCTTCGGCAGATATTCCGAAAGTCCCGATGTGTTGGCGAGAAAGCGAACGGTGGCCTTCACGCCGCGGGCAAAGGCTGCGAGATCGCCGCGCATCGTCTCGACATTGTGAAGCACGATCCTGGCATGGTCGAGCAAGGATTCGCCGGCCGGCGTCAGCTCGACGCCGCGGCGGCCGCGCGTCAGCAGCGAAACGCCGAGCGCCTCCTCCAGGCCCTTGATCCGCGCGCTCGCCGAGGCCAGCGCCAGATGAACCTTTGCCGCCCCGTTGGTGATGCTGCGCGTCTCGGCGACTGCGACGAAGAGCTGAAGATCGACCAGATCGAACCGCATCGACATTCTACGTAAACCACTCTGAGCCGTCATTGCGAGCGAAGCGAAGCAATCCATCGCGCAGCACAATGGATAGATGGATTGCTTCGTCGCTTTCGCTCCTCGCAATGACGAAGGGGAATTTCAGCTTTCGTTTTTACCGAAGGCTATCTCCGTAATCTCCAGATTGTGCCGATAATCGCAATCGGTCAATGTCGCCGGCATGTTCGATTCCACACTGCTTTTCATCGCCACGGCTCTGCTGCTGGCCGGCTTCGTCAAGGGCGCCCTCGGGCTGGGCCTGCCCACGGTGGCGATGGGCCTGCTCGCGGTATCGATGCCGCCTGCACAGGCGATTGCCATCGTCATCGTTCCCGCGATCGTCACCAACATCTGGCAGACGTTCGGCGGACCTTATCTTCGTGACATCATCCGGCGGCTATGGCCGTTGCTGATCGGCACCGCCGCGGGCATTTGGCTGAACGCCGGGTCGCTGACCGGGCCCTATGCGCGCTACACCACAATCGCACTCGGCCTGTTGCTGGTTATCAACGCCGTCATCGGCCTCTGCAAACTGAATTTCAGCATCGCGCGCCATAACGAAAAATGGGTGGGCGGCATCGTCGGCGTCATCACCGGCATGGTTTCGGCTGCGACCGGGGTGCAGGTGATTCCCTCGGTGCCGTACCTGCAGGCGATCGGCATGGAGAAGGACGAGTTGATCCAGGCGCTGGGCGTATTCTTCACGGTCGCTACCCTGGCGCTTGGCTTCAATCTCACCAGCGCCGGCCTGCTGACGGCGGCGAGCGCGCTGCCGGGCGCGGTCGCGCTGGCATGCGCGTTCATCGGCATGTTCGTTGGGCAGGCGGCCCGCGCGCGATTGCAGCCGGAAACGTTCCGGCGCTGGTTCCAGATCGGCATGATTGCCCTTGGCATCTATCTCGCCGGCAATGCGCTCGCGAAACTGGCTGGTGTCTAAAGCGCGATGAGATTTGGATGAATCATCATCGCGCTTTAGATTGTTGTTTGAGCATGATCTCCGCGCAAACGCGTTCGCGTTTGTCGCGAAGGAAAAACCGCTGCACACTTTTCCGGATCATGCTCATCTAGCGCGCCTCCAGCATCGCAACGCGGATGCCGAGATAGACGAACAGCCCGCCGAGCCCGCGGTTGACCCACGCCACCCCGCCGGCCGACTGCCGGATGCGGCCGGCGGCCCTGGCCGCGAAAGCGGCGATCCCGAAGCACCACAACGTGCCGCTGGTGATGAAGATCAGCCCGAGCGTCAGGAAGGCCAGCGTCTTGTGGGCAGACTCCACCGCCACGAATTGCGGCAGGAACGCCAGAAAGAACAGCGCCACCTTCGGATTGAGCACGTTGGTCAGCGCGCCCTGCCAGAACACGCGCGCAAGCGACGTTTCGCTGCCCACCGAGGCCGTCTCCGCCAGTGGGCGCGAACGCGACAGCAACATCTGGACGCCGGTGAACAACAGATAGGCGGCGCCGACCCATTTCAGGACAGTAAAGGCGGCAGACGATGCCATCAGCAGCGCCGACAGGCCGATGGCGGCGCCGAACACGTGAACGAGGCAGCCGACGCTGATCCCGGTCGCCGCCGCCGCCCCGCCGCGCCAGCCGAACTGCATGCTGCGGCCGATAATGTAGGCAGTGTCCGGCCCCGGGGTGATGTTGAGCAGCAACCCGGAGAGGATGAATAGCCACAGTTCGTGAATGCCGAGCGCTTCTGCCATCGTTAACGGGTTCCCTGGCGCCTGAGACCAATGGCGCGCATGCCAATCCGGAAGGATTGCAGTACTATCATGAGTAAATCGACCTTCCACCGGATTGCACATATTTTATAAACATTGGAATTGGTCGACTGAGCGCGTAGTGGTTATGCTGCGCATTCCGGCGCCGTTGGGGATATAGTGGGGACATGGAAAGACGCCTGGCAGCCATCGTCTGCGCTGACGTCGCCGGCTATTCCCGCATGATGGGGGCCGACGAGGCGGGAACGCACGCCACGTTCAAGGCCCATCGCACCGCGATCTATCCGATCATCCTCAATCACGGCGGTCGCCTGGTGAAGAACACCGGCGACGGCTTTCTTCTGGAATTTCCGTCCATCGTCGGGGCCATCGAGGCCGCGGTCGCCATGCAGATGGTGATGGCGGAGCGGAACGAGCACCTGCCGTCCGACCGCATCATGCAGTTCCGCATGGGAATCCACATGGGCGACGTGATGGCCGACGAGGACGAGGTGTTCGGCGACGACGTCAACATCGCCGTCCGCCTCGAATCGGTCGCCGCCCCCGGCGGCATCGCGGTTTCGGGCAAGGCCTGTCAGGAGGCCGGCAAGCGTCTCAGCGTCACGCTCGACGATGCCGGTCCGCACCGCTTCAAGAACATCGGCGAGCCGATCCAGGTCTGGACCTGGCGGCCCGAAGGCGCCGATGCCGGCGCGCGGGAACCCAAGGAGGCATCGGCCACCAACCTGCCCGCCCAGTATCGCACCGCGATCGTGGGCGTGCTCCCATTCGCCAATCTGAGCGAAAGCGCCGACGAGTATTTTTCCGACGGGTTGACCGAGGACCTGATCCACGCGCTTTCGCTGCAATCGTTCTATCGGGTGCTGAGCCGGCCCTCGACCTTCTCGTTCAAGGGCAAGAACGTCAGCACGCGCCTGATCGCGCGCGAGATCGACGCCACCTATTTGATCCAGGGTTCGGTGCGCCGCTCCGCCAACAAGATCCGCGTCACCGCCGAGTTGATCGCGCCCGAAACCGGCGAGCAATTATGGACCGGCCGGTTCGACCGCGACATCGGCGACCTGTTCGCGATGCAGGACGAGCTCACCACCAGCCTGTCGGCGGCGATCGCAGCCGAAATCTACCGGGCGGAGGCCTCCGCCCCGCCCCGCTCCTCCTCGAACGACATCACGGCCTGGGATCGCTTCCTCAAGGGGCTGTCCTACTATTATCTGCAGACCAAGGCCGACATCGAAACGTCGGTCGGGCTGTTCAAGGAAGCCATTGCGCTCGATCCGACGCTGTCGATCGCGCGCGCCTATCTCGCCACCATCCAGGTCCAGGGAATCCAGCTCGGCTGGATCAAGGGCACGGGCGAAGTGTGGGAGTCGGCGATGGACCTCGCAGAGAGCAGCGTGCGGCTCGATCCGCGTTCGTCCTTTGCCTTCCAGATTCTCGCCTATGTGCACGCCGCGGAAGGTCATTTCGAGGCAGCGATGGATGCGGGGAAGCGGGCGGTCTCACTCAATCCATACGATATGGGCGCCCGCGGCGTGCTCGGCATATGTCATCTCGTTTCCGGCGAACACCGCCGCGCCATCGAACTGTTCACGATGGCGGCGCAGAGCGGCAACAACGATCCCCGCTATCAATGGGCGGCCGTGAACGCATTCAGCCACTACCTGCTTGGACAATATGATGCCTCGCTGTCCTGGGCGCGCGAACAGCTTTATTTGAATCCCAACCATCTTCAGGCGCTCGCGATACGCGCCGCGGCACTCGCGCAATTGGGACGCACCGGGGAAGCGGTGAGCGCGGCCGAGGTTCTCCTGAGCAACTATCCGACCCTGACCGTCGACCGGCATTTGCGGAACTTCCGCTGGAAGTCGCCGGCCGACATCGCGCATTATCGCGACGGCCTCGTGAAGGCCGGCGTCCCCTTCAGCAGGCTCACGCTCGTCGAGCCCTCGCCGAGGCTTGCCGCGGATTCCTGAGCGCGTGTGAGGCGGTCGGTTGACACGGCGACGAATTCCGCCAAGACTTGCCTACACCCTGAAGTAGCGCCTCGCCGAATTTCCTTTTCAAAAAACCGTCACCCGCTCCGCGCCGGGAGACGGGTCATTTTCATATTCGGCGCCTTTGAGGATTTGAGCCATGTCGGACCACAGCATTGCCACGGCCCTGGGCACAGCGCTTGCGGGGCAGCTTCCCGTCTCGACCAACAATCCCTGCCCGTTCCTGCGCGCGCTGGTCGCGGGCGGCTATGTCGGCGGCCATGTCGTGCCGCTTTCGCAGATCGCCGAGATGGTCGGATGCGCCAGCGGCGAAACCGGCTCCGCCCTGACCAAGGTGCATATCCAAACCCGGATGGTCGCCGGCATCGCCAACGGCCTCGGGCCGGTGCGCGTGTTCAAGAGCGCGACCTCGGGCGCCGTGCTCGACGAACTGCGCAACGGCCCGCTCGACAAGCATGGCGGCGGCTCGCGCATTCTCGACGCCGAAGCCAAGGTGCATGAAGACCAGATCGAGCGGCTCGCCAGCTTCGGCAAGGATTGCAAGGACCCCGCAGGCGGCATCGAGACCGGGCTGACGGCGAAGGAGATCGAGGCCTTCATGGCGGCCAATATCGAGCGCGACGGCGATGCGGCGCGCTGGTACTTCCCGATCCTGATGAAGGGCGAGTGGCCGGTGCTGCTGAAGATCCTCGGCAAGGGCGAAGGCGAGGCCCGCTACCTCAGCGTCGCCGAAGTCAGAACGCTGTTCGTCGAGCGGCGCTTTCCGGACCGCATCACGGCGCGGCTGCCGAAGCCGGCCTAAACCACAGTCGTCAGCCCGGACCCCGGGCATCCATCATTCTTCGGATAAAGTCTCTTCCATGACGATGGATTGCCGGGTCAAGCCCGGCAATGGCACCGTAGGAACCTCACTTGAACAGCGGCGTGCCCGGCACGAAGGCGTCGAACGCCGCCCAGAATTGGCTGCGGTAGCGGTCCTGCTCCTGCAGGATCTCGTGCTTGGAGCCGGCGATGACGAGATGCGAGCCGGCGCGCAGGTGATAGGCGAACTCCTCGATCGCGGCGGTGGACACGATGGCGTCGTTGCTCGCGGCCAGCATCAGGATCGGCTGGCGGATTTCCGAGGGGTAGTGCATGCCGCGAAACGTATGCATCGCCCGGAACGCGGTATCGGCCCAGGCCACCGTCGGCGAACCGAGGCCGAGCGTCGGGTCTTCCTCCAGGATCGCGGCGTTGCGGGCGTAGCGCACGGGATCGCTGGTGAAGGGGTTGTTGATGAAGGATTCCGTTCCGGTCAGCCTGTCGCCGCCGCCGGGCACGTAGCGGCCGCCCTGCCCCATCAGCCGCATCACGCGCAGCAGCGCCCGCGCCGGAAACGAGGTGGTGCGGCCCGGCAGATCGATCATCGGCGCCGACAGCACCATGCGGTCGAACCAGCGCTTGCCGGCATGGGCGAGCCGCAGCATGACGGCGCCGCCCATCGAATGCGCCAGCGCGAAATAGGGCGGCGGGCAATCCGGCAGCACCACCTGCTGCACGAAGGTTTCGACATCGACCTCGTAATCGGAGAAATCGCGCACATATCCCTTGCGCGGATCGCGCAGGCGGCGCGAGGAATGGCCCTGTCCCCGCCAGTCGATCATCGCCACCGCAAAGCCGCGGTCGCGCAGGTCGCGCACCGTCTCGAAATATTTTTCGATCGGCTCGCTGCGGCCGGTGAAGACGCAGACCGTGCCCTTGCGCCCGGCCGGCGGCGCCCAGCGCGCGAACCGCAGTTCCGCCCCGTCCGGCGTCTTGATGGTGCCCGAGACGACGTCCTCCGGAACCGGGTTGGCGGGGATCGAGACGAGCGTCATGACGGCAACCGGCTAGGTGAAAAGGGCTGGAATTCAAGGCGGGAGGCGCAAAAAAGGGGCCCGTTTCGCCCCTCTTGAACGCCGTTTCACCCCTCCCATATCATTTCTGTGCAGGCCGCTACCAGTGTTTCGGACCCGAAACGCAAGGCTCCGAAAACCTGAGGCTGCACGGACTACGGCCCGGCCCGATGGCGGGCGGGTAATTGAAACAGTCGCTCAATGGAGGACTATCCTATGCGTACCTATGACCTCACCCCGTTTTATCGTTCCACCGTCGGCTTCGACCGCTTCTTCAACCTGCTCGACCAGGTGACCTCAGACGGCAGCCCCGGTTATCCCCCCTACAATATCGAGCGCACCGGTGAGAACGCCTACCGCATCAGCGTTGCGGTCTCCGGCTTCTCGCAGGGCGAGCTTTCGATCGTCGCGAAGGAAAACACGCTGACGATCAAGGGCGAGAAGACCGCCAACGAGAACGGCAAGGACAAATCCGAAGTGCTCTATCGCGGCATCGCCGCACGCGCCTTCGAGCGCGTCTTCCAGCTTGCCGATTTCGTGCAGGTGAAGAACGCCTCGCTCGAGAACGGCCTGCTCCATGTCGATCTCGTCCGCGAGATTCCCGAGGCCAAGAAGCCGCGCAGCATCCCGATCAGCTCGGGCGCGCAGGCCCCGCAGGTGGTCGACGCTTCCGTCGCCGCGTAACGCAGCAAGGCTTTTCGGCCGATATTGGCTGAATGCGAAAACGCCCCGGGAAACCGGGGCGTTCAGACTGCTGACAAAGTCCTCGCCATTGTCGGGGACTTTTGATTCATTGGTGCATGCTCCGCAAACCGCTCCCTGAACAGACGGCGATCGAGATGGTCAGTCTCGATGGTCTGGTTCCGAAGGATCACCTGCTTCGCAAGATCGAGGGGGTGATCG